>Ga0102943_1000049_pt1 | contig 73369 bp, 69 predicted proteins | sample SalPonC_black_MG_FD_78174 | JGI IMG/M metagenome (GOLD analysis project Ga0102943, IMG submission 78174) | Salt pond soil microbial communities from South San Francisco under conditions of wetland restoration - Salt Pond MetaG... | ecosystem: Environmental > Aquatic > Marine > Intertidal zone >...
ACCATCACGCCTCAGCGAACATCATTGCCCATGACCGACCATAGCAGCACGCAACGTGCCATGCGCATTTGCAGAGTGTTTACCCAGCTGCATCCGCATGGCTGGGTTGGGCACTGCTATTTTCTAGACCTGAACAATTCTGCAGAGAGATTCGGGCTAGAGGCCTTTACTTTGCAACTCGTGCTGCAGTGCCTCTTGAAATTTCGCTATATCCTCAGGACTCGGTTGATACCCTTCCTGCGTCGGTATCAATCCCAGACGTCCCATCTGGTCGATTTGCCAACCGGCTGAAACACCATCGCTAAACGTTACGTCGCCACTGACAACCGCGCCGGGTCGTTGCAATTTATCGACCGATATACGAACATCGCCGCCCAACCCTGCACTGGCTGCATCCTGTGAGCTTTCCGGGCTGGCTGCCTGCGTGGGCGGTATACGCGCATGATCATCCAACACCTCTGTAGCTGCGGCTGACGATGCACCTGCACTGGGCGCATGCTCAGCTGGTTTTGCACTGGACGCGTTGTCCTGGAGCTCCAGATCGAGGTCGTCGACCAGGAAGCGGACTTCCATAAAAGTCATATTAATGCCCAATTCGTTCTGCAAACGACTTTGAATTTGAGACAAACTATTTCCTTGCGCAATCCAGGTTGCGACTTGTTCTTTTTGCTCCTGCGTAATATCCATATTAGCTCTGTTGGGTAAATCTAGAATCGATTGGAAGACAATTGTTTTTGCAGATAATCGACGGTTCGTTTCACGGACTCGTCTTGCTCCATGTAGTTCTCAACGGTTTTGCAAGCGTGAATGACAGTGCCGTGGTCGCGTCCACCAAATGTTTCACCAATTTCCTGCAGCGAGTGACTGGTTAACATCCGGCTTAAATACATCGCAATCTGCCGCGGGAATGCGATGTTCGCTGGACGGCGTTTACTCACCATATCTGCCAAGCGCAGATGATGGTAATCCGCCACCTTTTGCTGAATCTTCTCCACGGTGATTTTGCTCTGCGCTTCCTCCTGGAAAATATCCTGGAGCAACCGTTCGACCACTTCGATGCTGAGTGTGCTGCGCGTAATGGAAGCATAACTAGCGACCTTGACCAGGGCTCCTTCCATTCGGCGCACGTTGCGCGCAATGCGTTCTGCCATGAACTGCAAAACATTCTCTGGCAGATTCAGGTTCATCGCTCGCGCCTTTTTTCCCAGAATCGCAACCCGCGTCTCAAAATCAGGTGCCTGGATATCAGCGACCAGCCCCCATTGAAATCGGGAAACCAGGCGGTTCTCCAATTTGGAAATCTCTCCAGCTGGGCGATCGCTCGAGAGGAAAATCTGCTTCTGGTTCTCAAAAAGTTCGTTGAAAGTGTGAAAAAATTCTTCCTGGATGCGCTCCTTACCAGATAGAAAATGAATGTCGTCGATCAGCAACACGTCCACCTGGCGATACCGTTGGCGAAATTTGGGCACGGTATTAGTCGTGATCGCCTCGATGAATTCGTTGGTGAATTTCTCAGTTGAGACGTAGGCAATATTCGCATCCGCGTGGTTGACCTGAATGTGATGCGCCACGGCATGCATCAAATGCGTTTTCCCCAGGCCCGTATCACCATACAAGAATAATGGATTGTAAGCTCTGGCGGGCGCACCCCCCACAGCAATGCAGGCAGCGTGGGCGAGTTGATTCCCCGCACCGACAACGAAATTATCAAAGGTGTATTTTGGGTTTAAACGCAGCGGCTCCCGCTTGGTGCTTTGACTGCGGACGTTCACACTGTAGCGCTCATCGCGTTCTTGCACCTGACCTGCTAAACGATTGGGCGTATCTCCGTCGCCTGCTGCTCGCTCATCTAATCCCATATTGCCGCCAGCCGAACGGACCTCAAAACGCACCGCCATTTCCCGACCAGCTGCCTGCTCAAATCGTTTGCAGATTAAATCCTGGTAATTGTCTTGAATCCAGATTGCAGCAAAGTCGTTGGGCACGCCCAAGGTCACCACATCCTCAGTTTGCCCAATGCACTCCATTGACTCAAACCAAGTGCGATACACATCGTGAGGGAAAAGGCTTTGAAAATCGCTTTTCACAGTCTCCCAGATGGATTGTTGAAAGGTGGATTCAGTCATTGAGTAAGTTCGGTTAGCAGCGGTTTATTCACAAAAAATGTTATCAGTCTCAAAAATATGCAATACAAGCGGTTAAGCTTGGGAATAAGTCGTTTTTGCACCGATGAACAGGAATCTACAGGTAGCTTCCACAAGATCAAACCTCAAACATTGATAAAATCCATTATTCATTGAATCAAAGACACTTATATAAATTTTAAATAACCTCTTGGTGTCGCTTGCACTTCATCTTAGCCACAAAGAATCGAGCTAAGGTGCAGCGAACAAAGAGAAGATGTCACCCAATAAATTTTGATCGCAGGTAGGAAGCAAGACCTACTTTTGAACAAGTTATTCACAGAGCGGTTGGGATAACTTAAACAACTTAAAGGTTGCAAAAAAGAGGCGGATTTCTCTCGTCTGAAAACGGCTATTTTATGGGCTTTTTTCAGAGACGGGTATCTTGCCGATAAATCGTGCAGCGAGTTGCCGCAAAAGATGTTTATTTTTTTTCCCCCTGTGCTTTTGCCATATGAGCGATCAACCGTTCGTTGAATTCTTGCGCACAATCATGGCCGATCAATTTGAGTGCTTGCACCAGTGCAGCGACCTCCGCTAAGCGAGCCATGTCGCGCCCTGGGCGCACAGGGATTTCGACATGTGGCACAGGCATGTCGAGAATTTCGTAGTAACTTTGCTCCAGCCCGGTCCGTTCTTCGCGCATGCCGGGTTGCCACTCAATGAAGGTGACGACTAAATCTATGCGCTTCTCCACTCGAACTGAACGAATGCCAAATAGCTCAGCTATATCGATAATGCCAATTCCCCGACACTCCATATAACCACGATTGAGTTCAGAACTCGTGCCGAGGACGTCTTTCTCGCCCACTCTGCGGCAATAGGTCAAATCATCCGCCACAAGGCTGTGTCCACGCTCAATTAACGCCAATGCACACTCGCTTTTGCCAACTCCGCTCTGTCCCCGGAGCAAGGTGCCAATGCCTTTAATGTCGAGTAATGTACCGTGCAAACTGGTCCGCGGGGCAAATGCATCTTCCAGCAGCAAGGTCACTTCCGCAGCGAAATCTTTCGATTTTTTGGTAGTGCGGATCAACGGAACCCCATACTCTTTGGCGACTTGATCCATCGCTTTAGTCGGCAGCAAGTTTCTCGAAACGATCATACAAGGAATGTTCTTGCGCACAACTTCGGTCAATACAATCTGCTGCGTTTCTTCCCGCAAGTCGCGTAAGTAAGCCATCTCACCCGCGCCGAACACTTGAAGCCGTTTGTGGGCAAAATACTTAAAATAACCCGTGAGGGCCAATGAAGGGCGATTGATACTTTTCTCGCGAATAAATCGTCCCAATCCTTCTTCTCCTGCAACGAGTTCGAGCGCAAGCTTGGCGCTGTGTCGGTCTAAAAAATCGCGTACTGTAATGCTTTCGGGTGTTTTGATACCTTCACGGATCATAGCTGTATCCTGGGTTATAAATATCGATTCGAGATGAACGTTTCAAAGCGTAAAATCTTTACCTAGATAAAACTCTCGGCTTTTTTCATCCTTTATCAAGGTCTCACTGCTCCCTTCACTCAAAACGCTCCCTTCGTGAATTAAATAAGCACGGTCCACAATACTGAGAGTTTCCCTGACATTGTGATCCGTGATCAACACCCCTATGCCCTTTGCCTTCAGTCCCAGAATGATATCCTGCACCTCAGCAACACTGATCGGATCCACCCCGCTAAAGGGCTCGTCCAGCAGAATAAACTGAGGATTTGCGACCAACGCGCGGGTGATTTCCAGGCGTCGCCGTTCCCCTCCGCTCAACGTATACGCTTTTTGGTCTATCAGGTGTTCAAGCCCCAACTCGCGCAAATGAGAAAGAATATACGTGTGTCTCTGCTCCCGTGCAATGGGCAGTGTCTCCACTATCGCCTGCACATTCTGGTACACCGTCAATTTTCGGAAAACTGATGGCTCCTGCGGCAAATACCCAACCCCCATCCGGGAACGCTTGTACATGGGCAGCTTCGTCACTTCGTTGCCATTGATAAACACGTGTCCTTTGCTCACCGGCACCAGACCGACAATCATATAAAATGTGGTCGTTTTCCCGGCGCCGTTTGGACCGAGCAGGCCAATCACTTCGCCGCCGGTTACCACGAGATCGACTCCGCGGACGACTTCGCGTTTCCCGTAAACTTTGACCAGTCCCTTGGTCTCAATTATTTGCGCTGCTGCCACAGGTCGGGCTGCAGTGGCGGTTGACGTCTCTTTCGGTTGTGTCATTGTGCGTGAGAGCGTAAACAGGCTTGTTTAGTCGTTTGCGTCATCCCCCTGATAACTCAAATCCTGAAATCCAGGCAAGGTCAAAGTCGGGCGAACGCCATCTTTCCCGCGCACAATAGCTCTGCGAGCATTTTTGTTGAGTATCATTTCCTCGCCCGTAATCACACCCTCACCATCAATCACTTTCGGGTTTCCAGTCAAAATAACCTGCTCTTCCATCGGCAAAATCCTGGCCTTCTCGGCAGTGGCCTCACGGCCCGATTGTTTGATGACCACATTCCCGATTAAAACAATTTCCTGGACGCCACTGAATTCGCCGATACCCGTCTCTGCGTCCCCGGTGCCTCTGCGCACAACCACCTCCATTTCATCGCTGGATGCGTAGAGGTTGTTGCCACGTATCTCCACATTTTTCTTAAAATAAAAATGATTATACGCCTCGCTGCTCACCATTTCCAGGTGCTCGCTGGTCACCACCGTATCCTCTCGCGGCGCGACACCTGCATCACCGCCTGCATGCGCAACCCCGCCTATCGCCAGACTGGTCAAACACAGCCAAGTCCATCCATATTTGCGTACTCCATTCATCATTGTAAAATATCTCCAATACTTTGTCTAAACGTTACCCGCGCGTCCGCATGGATGATAATTTTACGCTCATCCCCTGACCACCTCCAGCTTCGACCAATAATCGAGTAATTCCCATGGGCCTGCACAATAAATATATAATCTTCACCCTGAGCTCGATTTTCTTCAGGAAAAATAGACGCGTATACACTCTCAATGGTCATATCCAGTTGCAGCGGTTCGCGCCCGGTCCACGTACGCAATTTCATGTCGTGCACATCTATCTGATGCTGATCGACGTAGATACCTTCAGCCCCCTGCAAATCCCAAATTTTGTAACCGTCTGGGCCGAACATAGGTAGCATAAAATCCCGAACCGGGGCAGAGGGTGCGATTTTCTCAACCTCGCCCTGCAGGCCGGCCCAGATACACAACAAGCTCAAAAGCGGGGCACAACGTTTTAACATACATCCGATCATCGATTCGATAAACGGGTTAAAGTAAAGGTGCCAAACGAAAAGTTCCAAGCTCTAATTCATAACCACAGACAGGAAGGGCGCATGGGCAACGTACCCAGCGTTGTCGGTCAACGGAGCCCACGAGCACAACCCGCAAAAATCCGCTGCGGGGGCAGACGCTGGTACTGGCTAACCTTCGGTTGCCTTCTGTTGCGACAGTTTTTCAATAAAATGCTGCAGGTGAGCAGCTTCTTCATTCGCCAGCAAGTCCTCTGTGCGGTCACGCATAACCCAGACGAAGTGCGATAAATCGCGATTGTCATTAAATGCAGGTTGCAACTGTAGAAACACCCATAAGCGTGCGCCTGTTTTACCATACAACAACACATGTCCGTAAACCTCCCCAACATCGATCATTTGGTATTCAATGTGCACCCTATCGTCCTCTGCGGTTTCTGCCCCCGCAAGAAAGTGGTGCGGACGACGACCAGCGGCCTCTTCAAGCGTATAGCCAAACAGCAGCGAAAACGAACGATTGCACCACTCTAAACGCCCATCCGGTGCAGTAAAACACACTGCATCTTCACTATTTCCGACAAAACGTTCGACCGCTGTGCTGAGTTCTTTGGCTAAAAAATAAGGTGATAGCTGAATCATAAGCACTCCTGCTTTTAGGGTTTTAAACCTAATTACCATAGACATAAACCTCAAAAAATCAATTTAAACCCTTATTATTTTACATTTTCTTAACAAACTTAACAACATTCAGCAGGTTGCGATTGCCTGCGTAGCTTGGGACTTAACCCGAATTTCTCATCACTCATCGAGCATAATCGCCCATGACGGAACATAGCAGCACGCAACTTGCCATGCGAATTTACAGGGTGTTTACTCAGCTGCATTGCATGGCTGCATTTGGCACTGCTATTTTCTAGACCTGAACAATTCTGCTTCAACTCTGGTGAGAGATTCGAGTTAACGGGCACGCTTCAACCATTTGTGGATCAGTCATTAAAGCACGCTCATAAGCTAAAGTTCAGCAGCTTTGAGTCGATTAGAGGAACACATAATCAAACCGCCTCTGTTCGGCAGCAGGCGTTGAACAGACCCAACACCCAGGCCATGTCGCGCGTATACTTTGCTCTTAACCTCCATCTGCACCAACCTTCGGGGAATCTGTTGCGCTTGCTCAATCACGATCCCGTGGCGGCCAAACAAATTTTACGCGCCCTCGACCGCATCCCTAAATCACTGTGGCCCTATGAGAAGACAGCCCGCCTGCATTTGTCGCTTTCGGGTACACTGCTGGAAATGCTGTCCAACGCTGAATTCCAAGCAAAGGCCTATGATATCATGCGCTGCGGCGATTTCTTATACTATTTGCAGAACAATAAAATATTTGAATTGTTGGCCACTGCCTACTACCACCCCATTCTGCCATTGGTGCCCCCCCATGATTGGGAACCGCAGATAAAACGCTGGCAAGGTCTCGGCTGGCATTTATTTTACAAGAGCCATTTTTCTGGTTTCTGGCCTCCCGAGCTGGCGGTCACGATGGAGATGATCCCTGTGCTCAAGTGTATGGGCTTTCGCTATGTTTTGGTCGATAGCGACAATGTGGAACCCGTCGACGATCTATCCGAAGAGGAACTGTTATACCGGCCTCATATCGCTCGCTATGGCAATGAAACGATTCAAGTGATTGTGCGCAATCGCGCGCTCTCCCAGGCGCTCGAGTGGGGACTCGCTGCAGAAGATTTTATTTTGGAGGTTGAAAAAAAGACCCGAGGGCTCGACTTCCCTGCATTGATTTTCTGCGGTTTCAACGGCGATAATGGTGAGCTTTTTCGCAACAGCACCGGCACGGGCAATTTCTGGACACAGTTCTATCCATCATTAATGCGCGGGATCGAGGCACACAAAACACAGATTCAACCTACATTTCTGACCGAATATCTGGATCGCTATGGAGCTCGCAGCGAAGTTCGACTGAAACCCGGGACGTGGAGTTTAGCAGAAGCCGAAAAAGGCCCCTATTACCAGTGGGCCGGTAACAAGAAACAAAAAGAAGCCCTTGCGTGTGTCCACCATATCAGTCGTTGCGTCCATAGAATGCGACAAGATTTGAGGCAGCACCCTGGTCACCCCGATAACATAAAATTTGTCAAAGAAGCGCAATGGCGAGTACTGCGCTCGCAAACCAGCTGTAACTTTTTCTGGGGGGGCGAATGGTTGAAGTATTGTCATGAAGATCTCCAAGCCGCTGAAAGCTGGCTCAACGGGATATTGATTGACCGCCAATCGCAAATTGCACAATAGGTCTGGAATAGATTGCATGTCTGCCCGCTTTCAAATAAGGTGACGGTGATTTTTCTTCCAAATTCATGGTCAAAAACACGTCTCCAGAAATTGCCCAGATCGAAATCGCATTGGCCAAGTCCTATCGCGTCGCTCCCTTTAAACTGTTATTATTTATTTTTTGGGGCCTCATTGTTGCGAAATGCTGCATCGTTGAATGGGCGATTCTTACCTACAGCACACCTATTAACGGGTTTCTTTATGTTTGGATTCCATCCATCGTATTTGGTGGGGTGTGTTCTTTGGTATATGCGCGCGTGAGTTTCGAGGAGTTGCGACGAGCTCCGATAATCAGCCGGCTTGTGCGCGGGGTATGGGGTGCTTGCGCGATCTCAATGATAATTTTCAGCGTGGTGAGTATTGGTATGCGCCAATACAATCCCTTCATTCTGCCAGGCATCTTCGCCATGCTCATGGCTATCAGTTATTTTATTCACAGCATTTTAGACAGCCGCAAGCTGTTTAAAATTTCTGCTGCAGGCTGGTGGATTGCATCCATCATTCTTTTTTATCAGTTGAATATCGACAGCTTGGCGGGACTGGCTGTGGCGATTTTGTTATTTCAAACGACCCCTACTATCGTTCTGTATGCTCAAGCCAACAAAAACTATCGGACGATTGCCTCACAGCGTGGGGCGAATATTTGAACGATATCCGCAAATTTAATATTTCAGAATCCGGAATTGCGCACGACATTACATGCCCAGGAGGGGGCGAGAAACATGCATCTGAAAACACGTGTGGACAGGGAAAAACTGGGGGGATTTACTTTGATTGAAATCATGATTGTCGTGGTATTGGTCGGACTCTTGGCGACCATGGCAATCCCCGGGATAAAAAAAGTCAGACAACACGCCCTCGCTGGGCGCATCGCCAACGATTTCCGTGTGTATGTGAACGGCTTCCAATCCTACGCACTGTCAGAGGGTGCACCTCCTGAAGCAACCTCTGGTTATGATTTGCCGCCGGCAATGCATCCCTGGATTGATTACGATAAATGGCATGCAGGAGCTGCCTACGTCGGTTCCTGGCAATACTGGAACCCCTACCGTGGAGAAGCAACCGTAACGCTGTACAATCCCGATGGCTGGAATATTGAGATGATCCAACTGCTCGATGAAAAACTCGATGATGCCAGTCTTTCCGGCGGCATGATTCAACGCAGCGGAAATTATATCGACTTTTTCTGGACCGGGTTGCCCTGAGGTTGACTGAAAAGCCGGAGCGTCAACCAGCCTCGGCGCCAATAGAAGGTTGCAAAAGACGCCTACCATGGTCCCGCCGCAAGACCGATGATTGTCTGTGCTGTATACGTGGACACCCATCGACAACAGCTCATGCGCTTGCACCTCTCGGCCCGCTATCCTGTACATCGCGGCTTGATTTTTATCCGGATTTCATTTACACCCAACTTCTTTTTGCAAGAACAAACAATACTCAAGAAGTAGCTATGGCAGTAAAAACAACAGAAAAATTCGAGTTTCAAGCTGAAGTTAAGCAGGTGTTGGACATCGTCGTGCACTCGCTTTATACGGACAAAGAAATTTTTATCCGCGAGCTCGTGTCGAACGCTTCGGACGCACTGGAGAAAATGCGCCACACACAAATCACCGAAAAAGAGATTACTGATGACCATCTCGATTTGTGTATCAAGATCACCACCGACCCGGCGACTGAGGACAAACCAGAGGAGACCAAGGAAATTGAAAAAGACGGCAAAAAGGAAGTGGAGGTCATTCCCGCGACTGTCAAAAGTCCCCCAGTGTTGACCATCCAGGATTTTGGGATCGGCATGACGCATGACGAACTGATCGAAAATCTTGGAACCATTGCCCATTCCGGTTCGAAAAGCTTTCTCAAGGCACTACAGGAATCCGGCGGCAACAACGAAAATTTGATTGGTCAATTTGGAGTCGGTTTTTACTCGGTGTTCATGGTCGCAGAGGAGGTCAAAGTCTACACGCGCTCGTGGCAGAAGGACGCCCCCAGTTTGTGCTGGAAGAGTGACGGTTCGGGCAGCTACACCATCGAAGAAGTGGAAGGCGAACGGCGCGGCACCAAGATCGTGATTACCCTCAAGGATGAATTCAAGCAGTTCGCCGAAAATTATACGGTGAAAAACATTATTGAGCGGTATTCAAGCTTCATTGAGTTTCCGATCAAACTGGACGATGCAACCATCAACACCACCCAGGCTGTCTGGCTGAAAAACAAACAAGACGTCACGGAAGAAGAATATAAGGAGTTTTATAAATTTCAGGCAAAAGCTTTTGATGAACCCATGGATTGGATGCACTTCTCGGTGGATGCTCCCCTCGCGATCAACGCATTGCTGTTCATCCCCAGTTCCAACCCTGAAATCATGGGCTTTGGTCGGGCCGAACCTGCCGTTGCCCTTCATTGCCGCAAAATCTTGATCGACCCACAGCCCAAAACCCTCATTCCAGAGTGGCTGCGCTTTCTCAAAGGCGTCGTCGATTCAGCGGACCTGCCCCTGAACATATCGCGTGAATCCATGCAGGACAGCGCACTGGTCCAAAAGCTCAACAGCGTGATTTCCAAGCGCTTTGTGAAACATCTCTCACAAATAGCCAAAAAGGAACCGGACAAATATACAACGTTTTGGCGAACATTCGGTATCTTTATCAAAGAGGGGGTGAGCTCCGATTTCACCCATCGTGACGGTCTGTCCGAACTCCTGCGTTTTGAATCTTCGATGACGGAAGCGGGTAAACTCACCAGCTTGAATGAGTATGTCGATCGCATGAAAGATGGACAGGAAGCGATTTACTATCTCGTCGGTCCCAGTCGCGAGTCGATTGAATCCGGTCCGTACCTGGAAGCCTTCAAAGCACGCTCCATCGAAGTCCTTTTCCTGTATGAGCCGATTGATGATTTTGTCATGAGCAATCTCATGCAGTACCAGGAAAAGAAATTTGTTTCCGGGGACCAACAGGACATCAAACTGGAAAAGACAGATACACCTGAGCAAGGGGAATCCCTGGCTGACGATGCGCTGAAACAGTTGTGCGACTGGTTACGGGAATCGCTTGGCAAAGACCGCGTGGTGGATGTGTCTGCCGGGGATCGGTTGGTCGAGAGTCCTGCGATCGCTTTGAACACAGACGCATTCATGACCACCAATATGCGACGTATCATGAAAGCAATGAGCCAACAAAAAGGTGAAGCCGGCGACCACACCCCCAACCCGGTCAATCTGCAAATCAACCCACGGCATGGCTTGATCAAAAACCTTGCCAGCTTGAAAGACAGTAGCCCTGAAACCGCAAAGCTCATTGCGGAACAAATCTATGATAACGCACTCATCAGCGCTGGGCTCTTGGAGGATCCCCGAACGATGATCAAGCGCCTGCACAGTTTGATGGAAAAAATTCCAGCTAAATAAGCGGCAAACAACTCTATTTGCGGACCATCTTGTTGAGCATGGCCGCGTATAACACGAGCAGGCCCGACCCACCAGGTGTGTTGGGCTTTTTCGTATCCACCCAAAAAGACCAACTGCTAACCCGAATCTCTCATCACTCATCGAGCATCATCGTCCATGACCGAACATAGCAGCACGCATCTTGCCATGCGCATTCGCAGGGTTTCTACCCAACTGCATCCGCATGGCTGCGTTGGGCACTGCTATTTTCTAGACATGAACCATTCTGCTGCGACTCTGGTGATTCGGGCTAAACTGGAGCTGCACCTGCGGCAATGGCATTGATCGGACACAATACCCATTGCTTAACTCAATAAAACCTATGTTTTAATATAAATATCTGTTAAAAATGCTTTATAGAATTTACGCAATCCTTGTGTTTATCTGCATTGCGTTGGATGCGGCCAGCCACAGTTCTGTGGCAGAAGGTCTCACCCGCACAAGCTCATTTTGTCGATTGCAGCTGGGTGGACAGGGTGCTAACCGACTTGACCTCTTCCTCAAAAGTTATTTGCTAATGAGCGCATTCATTGGAAGACAAGCCTATCGAGCACACAAACTGGGGGATTTTACAAAAACATGCTAGATAAACCACATGCACACCCGCTCCATCTCTGGGCATTTCCGCTAGGCTTGATCATCGCTGTTTCGGTGTTCTCAAGTTACCCGGTAGCTCCGTTGGTTCCACAAACAGTGGTATCTCAGGATAAGTTGATTCACTTCGCCGTATTTGGTTTGCTGGCAACCGCTTTGTATCGGGCTGCGATTGTGAATGTGAGCGTATCCACGGCGACCATTATTGCGATTTCCACCACCGCTCTATTTGGCCTGCTCGATGAGCTGCACCAAGGCTTTACTCCGGATCGGCATATGAATGTTTACGACTGGTTGGCAGACGTTTTGGGTGCTATCATTGCTGTCAGCGTCTACAGATGCTGGAAAACTTACCAGCAATGCTTGGAATTCAGGCCGTTTAGATGGCTTGCGAAAGAGATTCAAAACGGCTAAAAAAACCGATCAATCGGTAGCGTCGCTACTCCAGCGAGCACTGCACTTTAAAAAATATTGCTTTTTGTTCAGCTAAGTTCGGCAGGTTAAACTGCTGGGTTGTGGTAAAATCCGACCCCGGTATGACAGCGCCAAGAGGTGACTCCGTCCATGAACTTAAATCGTTGCTGTGAAATATCCGATAACGTCTTGCCGGATGATCATCGTTAGAAGTAAATGTCAGGCTGACGGTATTCGTATCAGCAGATAAGACCTGTTCGGTGATCTTAAAAAAATCATTGTTTCGAGTCGGGTCAGTACCAGCGATAAATTCATTCAGATCGGAATGTCCGTCGCGATCAGAGTCGATTGAGCCATCCCGATTCTGGATATGCTCAAAATGCTGCACTTCCCAAAAGTCATCCATAGCGTCATTATCCTGGTCGGTAATGTTCAAGGAATAAACAGCCGTTACCGTGAGATCGGATTGAACGCCATTCATATACTCATAAGTATCCCAACCACTGAAAACCCAACCTGGATTCACTGCAATTCTTGGAGCTACCGCAAAACTGCCGCTCAGCACAGATTGCAGCAACGAACCACCCCCCACACGCGTGCCGTGCATCCCCAGATCAAAGGTAACCGTGTGAAGCGGTGCTGTTTCTGGCGCGACCAGAAATAAGGTGTGCATGCCCCCAGCCTCGACGGCCATCACCCCAGAGTCAACAATGCGTATAGGCTCGATACGGTTCATGCCGGGATTATCACCTAGAAAAAAATCAATCATCGCTAAAGACGTCTCGAAGAGCACGGGTAAAGTCCGATTAAGCTCGGAACCGTCACCCAGTTGACCATGGTAGTTGTTGCCCATTGCCCATAACGACGTGTCTTCCTGCACGAACAGGCTATGCCCATCGCCTGTAGTCATTGCGATTGAATTGGAAACGGATGTTATGTCAATCGGGGTATATCGGGCGGTCGTTGTGCCATCACCCAGTTGCCCAAAGCGATTACTCCCCATGCCCCATATCGAACCATCGGCTTTCACATAAAAACTATGAGCTGCACCTGCGGCAATCGCTGTAACGTGGGTGGCGACCTTTACAGGTTCTGCAGAGTGGGTCGTTGTACCATCGCCCAACTGACCGTATTCATTGTTACCCATTGCCCAAAGTGAACCATCCGTCTTTAGATATAGGCTGTGAGCTTGGCCTGCAGCGATCGCTGCTACGCCGCTATCCAGTATTTGAATGGGACTCGACTCAGCGGTGTTAAGACTGTTTCCAAGTTGACCATATTCATTGTTACCCATCCCCCATAAAGATCCATCCGTTTTTAAATATAAACTGTGGGCTCCGCCTGCAGCGATCGCTGCCACATCGGCATCTAATATTTGAATGGGACTCGACTCGGCAGTGTTGAGACTGTTTCCAAGTTGACCATATTCATTGTTACCCATCCCCCATAAAGACCCATCTGTTTTAACCAGCAGACCATGCTCAGCTCCCGCAGCGACCGCGATGACATTGTCCGTTATAAGTTTCGGAGTAAAACTGAAGGAATTCGAGTTGTCTCCCAGCTGTGCAAATTGAGCGTCGCCCGCGCCCCACAAGGAACCATCCTCCTTTATATAAAGGCTGTATAAAGAGCCCGCAGCAATGGTCGTCACATCTGTGTCGATTGGGAGAGCCCCGTTGATCGCATAGCCGTTGTTCCCCATTGGGCTTCCGTTTTCTCCGAGAATCCACAACGACCCATCCATTTTTGCGCATAAATTGTAGGCAAATCCAGCTGAGGCGGCACTGTATCCCGATGCCAGTGGAACCGGTTCGCTGCTAACGATCGTCGTGCCATCCTCCGTTGTTCCGAAAACGTCACTACCCATTGCCCAAACAGTATTGTCTTTAATATACACATTATGATTGGTTCCAGCGGCAATGGCGACCACCCTTTGATCGATTTCCTGCGGTCGGTTGCGGGTGCTACGCGTCCCATCGCCCAACTGACCGGACACATTGTCGCCCATCGCCCACAATGAGCCATCGGCTTTCACATACAGGCTGTGAGCCGAACGCGCAGCAATCGTTGTTACATCTGTATCCACTTGCACGGGCCTCGTTCTAGTCTCGAAGGTTCCGTCACCCAGTTCACCGTGGTGATTGGCACCCATACCCCATAACGAACCATCGGCTTTCACAAACAGACTATGTCTAGACCCCGCAGCAATTGCGGTCACTGCCATATCCACATCCACTTGTTTCGGTGTTGCAAGATCCTCGCGGCTACCATCACCCAGTTGGCCATTTTGATTATCGCCCACAGCCCACATAGAGCCGTCAGCTTTCAGGTATAAACTGTGGAAATCGCCTGCAGCAACCGCTGTCACATCATTGTCTACCCATATGGGTTCATTGCGTTGGTGGTAGGTGCCGTCACCCAGCTGACCGTACTCATTGTCGCCCATCGCCCATAGTGACCCATCGGTCTTGATAAATAAACTGTGCTGCTCACCCACTGCAACGGCCTTGACATTGTCAGCTATTTTTGTCGGTGAGCCACGATGAGCGTTCGTACCGTCACCCAATTGGCCGTATTCATTGTCACCCACAGCCCAGAGGGAGCCATCTGTTTTGACAAATAAGTAATAAAAAGGACTTGCAGCGAAAGTGACCACATCCTGCTCTATTGGAAACGCAGACGCACCATATCCAACATTGCCCAATTGGCCGGATCTGTTATACCCCATTCCGTACAAATCATGCGCTGGTTGTTCCTCGACTGTGGCCGTTACTATGGTGCTTGCGACAGATTCGGCAGCGTTGGTAATCGATACCTCAAATTGAGCAGAAGTATAAAGCGGCGGTGTGACCAATAACGGCCCGGTTGCACCGGCAATTTCAACGGGTTGAGCGTTTACTTCGTGTGACTCTGGATACATATGCCACTGGTAGGTAAGATCTTCGCCGTTGGCAACGACTTCGAATATCGCATTTTCACCGACTTTAACCGTCGTATCCGTCGGGCCGCTTATGATGGTGGGAACCATTGCAGTAAAACCGGTTTCGCCTTGAAACTGGGTGTCTGCACTGGCGGTCATTGCGGATAACAGCACGAACTTAAGCGAGATAAAGATTTTGCGATTGGCAAATTTCATTTTTAACACATTGCGTAGGGGTTAGCGTTGGAAACGTTTAAAAGGTTGGGCAGTCAATAAACTAATAAATATTAAACCCTACTCAAACAAAAAAAACAATTCACTCACACCTTGTAGAAATTTTATGTTCTTTTTACATGACAAGCTGTTCTTTGTTTCTTTAGCAACCGCAGCCCCAATGCGTATGCGGGAGGAAGCGTACATCCGTTGCATGCTTTCTAGCGCGAATCTCTCAGCAGAATCGCAGTAGATAGCTGAGATAAGCGGACTGTCTAAAGGATCATGCCCACTCCCATTGTCTCATTGGTAAACTCGTCGATTAAGATAAAACTGCCTGTTTGTCGATTGCGTTGATAGCTGTCGTAGAACAACGGACTTGAGACGCGTAATGATACTCGGCCAATATCGTTCAACCCGAATTGAAGGTCATCTTCAATTTTGTGTAAGTTATTAATGTTTATTTTATAACGAACTTCTTTAACAATCGCTTTCGCCTCTTTGGTCGTATGCCGAAGCACATACTTGCCCCGCTGCTGCAATTTCTTATCACTGAACCAGCACACCATCGCTTCTATTTCCTGGCCTACTTTCGGTTGATTATTGGGTTTGGCCAGCATATCGCCGCGACCAATATCGATTTCATCCTCGAGCGTAATGGCAACCGATAGCGGGTCATACGCCTCTTCGATTTCGCCATCCATGGTATGAATGGCCTTGATCTTCGAGCTAAACCCTGATGGCAGGACCACGACATTGTCGCCCGGTTTGAAGACGCCACCCGCAACGCGGCCAGCGTAGCCGCGAAAATCATGGTATTCGGTCGAGTGGGGCCGAATCACCCACTGCACCGGAAATCGAGCGTCAATATGATTCGCATCTGCGCCAATATAGACCGTCTCCAAATGGTACAGGAGTGTGGGGCCCTGATACCAAGGCATGTGTTTTGAAGAGTCGACAACATTGTCGCCCAGCAATGCGCTGATAGGAATAAAGGTGATATCAACAATATTGTCCAAGCGCGAAGCAAACTCTTTAAACTGCTCAACGATTTCATCATAACGGTCCTGTGCGAAGTCGACCAGATCCATTTTGTTTACACAAATAACAACATGTTTTATATTCAGCAAGGACGCAATGATGGCATGGCGGCATGTTTGCTCGATCACACCATTGCGCGCGTCGATCAAAACAATTGCCAGATTTGCCGTCGACGCTCCGGTGACCATATTGCGCGTGTATTGAATATGCCCGGGTGTATCGGCTATAATAAATTTCCTCTTGGGTGTGGCAAAATAACGATAGGCTACATCGATCGTGATCCCTTGCTCTCGCTCTGAACGCAGGCCATCGGTTAACAACGCAAGATTTACGTGTGCATCCCCCCGTTGTTTGCTACTCTGCTCAACTGCCTGCAACTGGTCCTCAAAAATGTTTTTGCTGTCGTAGAGCAAACGTCCTATCAACGTACTTTTACCATCATCAACGCTTCCCGCTGTGGTGAAGCGTAAAAGATCCATGTCTAAATAGCCTTTTTTTTCACTCATTATAATCGAAATACCTTTACTTACTCATTATATTTTTTCTATTGAACCCCTTTCACAGTTTGGGTTCAGGCGGCTCGACAACACTAGAAATAGCCCTGTTTCTTACGATCTTCCATCGCGGTTTCGGACCGCCTGTCATCTGCGCGCCCTCCCCGCTCCGTTTGTCGAGCAGCGGCCACTTCATCGATAATATCATCTAAATTAGCCGCATTGGATTCGACTGCTCCGGTGCAAGTGGCGTCGCCGATGGTGCGGAAACGCACCACTGTCTCTTCTACTTGTTCATCTCCTTGAGGCTGTAAAAAATCAGTCACCGCCATCAATACACCGTTACGCCGGAAGACTTTGCGCTTGTGTGAAAAGTAGAGATCGGGCATTGGGATCGACTCCAACTTGATATATTGCCAGATATCCATTTCAGTCCAGTTGCTCAATGGAAACACGCGGAAATGCTCTCCATGGTGTTTGCGGCCATTGAAAATATTCCATAGCTCAGGTCGCTGGTTCTTTGGATCCCATTGCCCGAATTCATCACGGTGCGAGAAGAAACGCTCTTTGGCACGCGCCTTCTCTTCGTCACGCCGTCCTCCGCCCAGCGCTGCATCAAACTGATGTTCCTCCAAAGCATCTAACAAAGTGGTGGTCTGCAGGGCATTGCGCGTGGCGTTGATACCTTTTTCTTCGATCACACGCCCTTTTTTAATCGAATCTTCCACTGAAGCGATTACTAAGGTAGCCCCATATTCGCTGACCAGCGCGTCGCGAAACTGAATCGTCTCATCGAAATTGTGTCCGGTATCCACGTGCATCAGCGGAAAGGGTAATTTCGCAGGGTAAAAGGCTTTTCGCGCTAGATGCGCCATCACAATCGAATCCTTGCCCCCTGAAAAAAGCAATACGGGCTTTTCAAACTGGGCGGCGAATTCACGCAGCACGTATATCGATTCTGACTCGAGTTGTCTTAAGTGATTTACTTGGTAGGATATCATCGTTTAATCTGCCTGTGGTTTTATTTGTGGTCCCCCTGGGCTCAAAGTTGAATCTTGTTCAATACGTAGTTAAACAGTTGCTCCAGGTTTTGGTCAATCGTTGCTTGTTCGGTATCGATCAGCAGGTCGGGAGCTTCCGGCTCTTCGAAACCCGCATCTTTACCCGTAAACTGCTTTACCTCACCTGCCTGCACTTTTTTGTAAAGACCTTTGGGGTCGCGCTCAGCACAAGTCGCAAAGGATGCACGCACATAAATGTCGGAAAAATGTTCATCGCCAATAATTTCCCGCGCCATGGTCCGCAGGTCACGCATTGGAGTGATGAATGAAGTGAGGGTGATCACACCTGCCTGCGCAAATAATTTTGCCACTTCAGCAATACGACGAATGTTTTCTCGACGATCTTCCGGCACAAACCCCAAGTCCTGATTCAATCCCGTTCGAATATTATCCCCATCCAGTAATTGGCAAAAATAACCCGCTGCAAATAATTTTTTCTCCAAAGCAATGCCCAGCGTACTCTTCCCCGAACCCGACAGTCCATACAACCAGAAAACATGCGCGCGCTGCCCAAGCTTCGACTCGCGTTCAGAACGTGACAACATGTGCTCAAATTGAGGATAAAGATGCGCTGATGGACGATTTGGCATACATTCAAAACAATAGACATATGCGGGGGATTGCCAATGACAAGTTAAATCTTAGGTTTTTTACCCAAGATACTCATAATAAAAACTGAAAGCCGTTCTTCAAGCAGACCATTCGAAAGAAGTCGACCGCTCCACCTCTTCGATCGTGGTTAAGCCCAATAAGGCTTTCTTCAGGGCATCATAGCGCAAGGGTCGATAACCGGATGCTTTAGCCATTCTGGTTAAATCGCCCTGTCCTGCATTTTGCGAAATCAAAGAGCGCATGGGCTCAGTAATCATCACCAATTCGTGAATCGCGACGCGTCCATGATAACCGCTCTGTCGGCATGCACGACAGCCCTTTCCCAGATAGAACGGTATATCAGAAATACCCACCGCATCGTGAAAATATTTACTCAGCTCTTCGCTCGAGGGATAGTATACCTCTTTACACCGTTCGCAGATACGCGCCATGAGCCGTTGTCCCAACACCGCTTGAACCGAAGGTGCCACCATGTACGGTTCAATACCGATCTCCACCAGCCGAACAACTGCCTGGATAGCGTTGTTGGTGTGCAACGTTGCAAACACCAAGTGCCCGGTAAGTGCCGCCTCAGTCGCAATTTTTGCGGTTTCCAAATCTCGGATCTCCCCCACCAGGATTACGTCTGGGTCTTGGCGCAACATCGCCCGCAAAAGCATGGAAAATTTAAGGTCAATATGATTGTTTACCTGTGATTGGGTAATGCCATCCATCCGAATCTCAACCGGGTCTTCGATTGTGGAAATGTTGATGTCCGGCTTGGCGATTTCGTGCAGGGATGCATACAGGGTTGTTGATTTTCCGGAACCAGTGGGGCCCGTGACAAAAATAATCCCGCTGGGACTATGCAATATTCTTTTAAAAGGATGGATCACCGTCTGCGAGATGAGCATTTTGTCGAGTGTCATCATCTCACTCCTACCCGTCGAAGCCAGGATACGGATCACCGCTTTTTCGCCCTCAATCGAAGGAATTATCGACACACGGAAATCCGCCTGCCGAGGTCCAAGCGGCATACTCATGCGTCCATCTTGAGGGAACCGCGACTCGGCTATATTCATATCGGACATGACTTTGATTCGACACAAAATTGCCCTGTGAATCGTCTTGGAAAACTTCAGCATCTTCCGCAAGCGACCATCAATCCGAAAACGGACAACGGATTCAGTAGGTTGCGGCTCAATATGGATATCGGAAGCCCGCTCACGCATCGCAAAGTAAAACAAAGCGTCCACGATTTTAATCAATGACTTCGTCTCACTGAGTGCTTGAAAATCTAAATCAGAAAATTCTTGTAACAACGACTGACTGGTATCGGACAGCTCTCGAATAATCGAGCCTACGTCTTGATCCGAAGAGTAGTCAATATCGATCGCAGCTTTTATCTCAGATGGCAAGCTGAACACTGGACTTACTTTCATACCAGTGATGCCTTCCAGGCGATTCAACAGGGATTGATTCGTTGGATCAGAGAGAGCAACTGTCAACACATCCGTGATGACATACAGACCGATCACCTGCGCTTTGCGGGCAATAGCGGCAGGGATTAAGTCCAATGATTCGCGCGTCACGACACTCGACAAAGGATCGACATAAGCTACACGAATCGAATCACTCCACAAATTAGTCGCTTCGGTATGCGTCAGGATACCCTCAGCAATTAAGGCTTCGAGCATAGCCAGGCTACCGCTACCATACCGCTGCTCCAATTTCTTGATATCATTGGCCGGTATAAAAGGCTTTGCTTTTTTGAGTAATTCGAGAAACGTTTGATTATTATTAACGGGCACGTCTTCGTTTTTTCTTAAAGAGCTTTTGAATCTCGGCTTGGTCGACTTTCTCTCTTCCCAAATTCGAGTTCTTGCGCTCGTATTCCACCTCCTTCAGCATTCCCGCCAACGAATAACGGACCTCAGCAATCTCGAAGCCTCGCACAGCTTGGGGGTTTAAAGGATCAGGGTCAGTCATTTTTGTTTTAACCAAAATATTTGTCCATCACCTCTTGAATCAGTTTTTTCAACTCTGAACTCGGGACGTCTTTGCGAATATATTGAACTGCACCTCGCTCGGCGCTTGTTTCGATGATTTCCCGTGCTGCTAACGATGTTAGCATCACCACCAATGCATCAGGATCTACGTCATTTATCTTTCCCAATGCTTCCAACCCGTCCATGACTGGCATATTTACATCCATCAGGACAAAATCAGGCGTCAATTCTTGATACATCCGGACAGCCTCTTCACCTGTCGTTGCCTCATGAATTTCACGAATGCCCAATGCTTTTAGTGTCATTTTCACGTAAAAGCGAACGTGACTTTCGTCATCCACTAGTAATACTGTTTTCGGAATAACCATTTTTCGTTTGTGATTTGGTATATGTCGCCAAACCTATAGTCGACTGAAGAACTGAAATCCTTACTCTCCGATTACAGATTACGCAATAGCCCTGTTTACAGAGAGAATTTATAGCTATTCAATACAGTCGACTATCCCTCGCAAAGAGAACTCAACACATCCTTAAGCGCCAGGAATCATTTCAATCTCCAGAAATTTATTCGATGCATTCATGGTCGATGAATTAAAATGGAGACGGACCTGCAAAATATCAGGCTGGCACGCAAGTATTTTGAACAAGCAGATAAGTACACCCTAACAGGCCAATAGTTCCGCATACATATGGGCGCATCAGCTCCGCGGCATTTCGCGAGCGAAAGACCTACCTGTTCGATCTCACATTATAAAGTGTAGACTGGGTTTGATTGCTTGCTGATTAAGCTCATAATTTAGAATTGGATGCTTTCAATAATCTGGCATGATGCAGGGGTGTTGGGGCATTGCAGTGTTGAGCATCGCTGCCGTAAATGAAGGTTTTTGGATTTTTTTGCGATGCGAACGACCGGATGGAATCGGATCTGGATGGGGTGCCTCAAGCCGGACCAAAAACAAGTTGCCCTTACGCAAAAAGGGTTTGGTGTTTCTCGCGACGGTTGTGACGCTTGATGTAATCGCTTCAAGCGTAACATTGCAGTTATGGCTCTCCACGAGTGACACGCTCATTACGCCAGGAGAGCATCCAAGTTGGGCATAACCGGATTGCTCGATGGATGCGTGAAAAAACTTCAGGTTAAGCAGAACAAAAAATTTGTTTCTCACACAACGGATAGTCATCATGACAGTCCGATAGCTCCTAACCGCCTTAAAAATGCAGATAAAATCACCGATATCCGTCAAGTGGCTGTCGTAAGCAAATTCAAATTTTTCCCTTTCAATCCCAGTGCTGTAAGCGCATGTGCGGTTTCGATGCCAATCATTTGATTGAGTGCATTCCAAGTGTATGCCCATCTGCCATCAGCCAGGAGGTTCCCGTCTCCATCATGCTCTGGCGCAGACGGAGTCTGATGGAGGATTACATTTTTTGTAGCTGCAGCAACTCTGTTGCTACCTTGGTATCCGCCTCCTGTCAACGTACCTTCAATAGAGATGGTTTCGATAAGCGGTGCATCGGTATTTTTTGGTTGGAAATATTCATTGGAGCAGTATAGCCGGGACAAAGGCACGTCCCTCACTTCATGAGTGGTCTTGCCACTTGCCTCAAACTAAATCATCGGCAGGCACAATCGCCTACATTTCTCCATACATCGGAAACGACACGCGGTTCTACCGATAACGACGCCTCAAGTTCCAGGAGTGAAAAGGCATATCATCACTAGACCATGGCTGCCGCATCGACTTCTTCCGTATCTGCTGTCTTCGGATTAAACCGCATGGATATCAGTTTGGTGACACCACGCTCCTGCATGGTGACACCGTAAATACTGTCCGCAGCCCCAACGGTGCGCTTGTTGTGCGTGACTACCAGGAATTGCGAGTAGTTGGTAAACTGCTTAAGCATATCGCAGAAGCGACCAATATTCGCGTCGTCCAGAGGTGCATCCAGTTCGTCCAAAACACAAAAGGGACTGGGCTTGACCATGTAGATGGCAAATAACAACCCGACTGCCGTCATGGTGCGCTGCCCACCACTGAGCAATGATAGTGATTTCAACTTCGTGCCCGGAGGTCGCGCGGTGATCTCGATGCCACTGTCGAGAATATCCTCAGCCTCGATGAGTTCCAAATCAGCTTTACCGCCTCCAAACAGCTTTTCAAACGTGTAGACAAAATTTTTGCGAATCTGGTCAAATGTCTCTTTAAACATTTTTTGTGAGGTTTCATTAATCTCATCAATTGCTTTGAGCAACTCCTCTTTAGAATTCCACAGATCCTCACTTTGGCTACTCAAAAAGTCGTAGCGTTCTTTCAATTCGGCATATTCTTCGATGGCCACCAAATTCACAGCGCCAAGACTGTTAATGCGTGAGCGCAGTTGTTTAACTTCATCATTCACGCCATTCCAGTCGGTTTCATCCATCGCCGCCAGATCTTCCTCGGTCGGATCCCCGCGCTCGTGCTTAGGCTTGGCCTGAATACCGGCCTCTTCGTCTAAGTCATCTAACTTTACTTTGACCTCGAACGGTTCATCCGCTTTCCAGAGTTGCTCTTTCCAATCGATGGTGTCGATTTCAGTCTCGTATTCAGTCCGCACTTTTTCAGCCAAAAAGTTTGCCTGCGAACGTTCCTCGGCCAACTTCACTTCACTGGCATTCAGTGAGGACTCGCGCTCGCGTTGTGCATGGCGGCACTCGGTCAAATGCGCTTCCGCATCCGTAATTTGCTGTTCTAATTCATTGAGTGTGGATTTGCTTTTTTCCAGTGACTGCATCGTCACCTCGAGTGTGCGCTCTACCTCTACGGACTTCTCGCGATTGGCTTCTTTGCTTTCGTCCAATTCAGCAGTTTGCTCATGTAGCGAGTCCATTTCCTGGCGGCGGCGCACAATCCGCGTCTGCAAATCCTGCCGTTGCGATTCGGTTTCGAGTAAACCTCTATCGAGCATTTCCAGTCGCTGCTTTTTCTCAGCCAGGTCTAAACGCACTTCGGCCAATCCATCTTTATGCGCATCGCGTTCGATGCGCAACTGAGCAATACGTTCTTCGGTATCCACGATTAACTGCCGGTTCGCAGCCACGCGCTCTTCCGCTTCGCGCATCTCCACCTCGGCTTGCTGTAAGCGCTCTTCGGCTTCGCTGCGCCGCTGTTCCAATTCTTCCAACTGACGCTGGCTTTTTGCAATGGTTTGCTCATTTTGCGCAAGCGCACTTTGCGCAGATTTTTCTTCACCGCGTAAGCTGGACAACTCCTGGCCAATCTCGACCTGACGCTTGCGGCGCTCCTCCACTTCGACTTCAGACGCATCCATCGCCGCCTGCAACTGCAATGCCTTTTCGCTGAGTTGCGTCAATTTTTCATTATCCTCCGCAATCTGCACTTTCAACTGCTTGATTTGCTTCTCGCGTTGAATAAAACTACTCTCCTTCTTGTGGCTGAGTTTTCTACCACCGTAGATGAGGCCCTTGCGGTCGATGAGTTCACCGTGCAAGGTGGCGACCATAAAAAATTCAAAATCAGGGCGTTCTTGCCAAAAATTTAAAAATGCGTCGAGCGACTCACAAAAATAACAACCTGCCAAAAATGCGTCGACCACAGGTGCGAGGTTATCGCTAACATCCGCGATACTGGCAGCTGGCCTGAGCCAATCCGGCAAATCACTTGGGACGGAGTATGCTACCGCTGGAACCGCCACCTGCAGGCAAGCACGCCCCAGCTTCTGACTATCCAAAGTGCTGACGACCTCCGGCACCTTGCTGCGGTCATCGATCGTAATCGCATCCCCAGCCGTACCAAATAACGTTTCTAATACTGGAAGGTATTCAGGATCCGGGTTGAGCAGTTTAGAAAAAGGCCTGAATGAGCCATCGGGCAAGATATCCGCCAGTCGTCCCTGCAATATGGCTTTTGCCCCTTCAGAGAAACCTTCAAACTTCGCCTGCAATGCTGCCAGTGTGCTGAGCTGCGCACTCAAACGGGCCACTTCTCGATCCTGCACCTGTATTTCGCCCTGCAAATCCTTGAATTGCCCACGCAAGCGCACCGAATCTTCTTTAGCTGCATCCACTCGCCCCTGGGCTTGGTCTAATTCCCGTTGCCGCACCTCCATGGTTTTCACGATGTCGGTATGCTTCTGTTGCAACAGGATGCGCTCTTCATTCAGCTCGTAAATCGTGTCGCTAAAGCCAGCATGCTTCACTTGAAATGATTTCAAATCGACCTCACACGACGTACACTGCGACCGCAAACGCGTAATACTGCCTTCCGCCACCAACAGCGATTGCTTATGCTGGGCGAATTCCCCTTCTAACTGTGCCAGCTCCTGCAGAATCAGTTCGAAAGCAGAATTTTTCTGTTTAAAAACATCATCTGAAGAATCCACCATCGCCAAGGCTTGCTCCTTATGCTGGGCGGTATTCTCAGCTTTGGATGACAACTCTTGCAATTGTTCTTCGAGGGTAATCACTTCCTTGCCGATTTCTTCCAGTCTTTCCTCGATATCCTGCTGGCGGATGGTGGCAAATTCCACTTGATTATCGGCATTTTCTTTTTCAGAGCGCAGGTTAAACACCGTTTGCTGTGATGTTTGCAATGCGTTGTAAACTTCGCCACGCTCCTCTTTGCGCCGCTCCAAAGCCGCCTCGCGCTCACTCAGATCCCCCTGCGTGTCGTCGACAATCTTCTTGAGGTTGCCACTGCGCTCTTCGAGTTCCTGAATCGCAGCGTGCCGCTTAGAGTAAAAGTAGCTGTTGTAGGCCAAATCCAGATGCGTCAAGCGATGCTTGAAGCGCTTATAACGCAGCGCTTTACTCGCCTGGCGCTTGAGAGAGCCAATTTGGCGGCTCAGCTCTTCTACGCGGTCCGTCACCCGCGCCAGATTCTGGTCGACGAGCGCCAACTTATTCAACGCTTCTTTACGCTGCGCTTTATACTTGGTAATGCCGGCGGCTTCCTCGAAAATCGTGCGGCGTTCTGCCGGATTGGAAGACAAAATCTGGTCAATCTGCCCCTGCATCATAAACGAATACGAGGCATGGCCAATGCCAGTGTCCATGAACAAGCGGTGGATGTCCTTCAAACGACAGGCCTTGCCATTAATGTAGTAATCCCCACCCCCGTCGCGCGTCACCCGCCGGGTAATTTCCACCTCATTAAAATTCGTGCCCAATTCTGCTTCACAGTCAGTAAAAATGAGGGAAACCTCGCATTGATTGAGCTGCTTGCGACGGTCGGTCCCCTGAAAGATGACATCCTGCATTTTACTGCTGCGCAGCGATTTGGCCCGCTGCTCACCAAGCACCCAACGCACCGATTCGACAATGTTGCTCTTGCCGCAACCATTGGGCCCCACCACACAGGTAATCCCTTTGTCCAAAGACACTTTGGTGCGGTCCGCAAAACTCTTAAAACCGTTGATGATGACTTCTTTTAAATACATAGGCGCATGCTGTTCGCCCAAGAGAATTCGCCAACGCCTCAGGAGCAATCCAAAATGTGAATTTGGGAATAAATTGTGAACAAGGGCAAGCTGGATGTCAGCTACTGATACTCTCTAAAGCTCATTTCAAGCTGCTTGAAATCTCGTGGTGCATACTTCTTAAATCCTTCTTCATCGACAAAAAAAATTGGAATTGGGTTTTATCCTGAGACTGATTCAAGTCTTCACACCATTGCTTCAGGCGAGCCATTTTTAAAGGAACATTAAGGTCAGAAAGCCCTTTAGTCTCAACAATCACCACACGGTGATCGGCCAATTTAACAATAAAGTCGGGGTAGTAATCGGAGATATCACCAGTGGCATTAACGTAATCCAACTTGAAGCGAACAGCCAAATAATTTTTTGCAAACGATTGAACCTCTGGACACTGGTCAAGAAAGTTAGCGAACTCCAGTTCGAAATGACTGTCTCCAATGATCCGATTGACCACGCTCTTTTTCGGCATCAGGTATGCTTGACCCTTCGCAACAAATGGACGGGGTTTTCTCAGTTTAATGGTATCTTTAATTTCACACTCACCCATATCATGAACAGTAAGCGCATTGATAGCTTTCTTAAAAGACTCAGACGGTCTTTGTTGCTGCGATTCCTGAAAGATTCCGCATTGCGTTGGGCGATTTCAAATCAACCGTATGCCCAAACAGGTGATCACGAACAAAGACTTTTACGAAACCGTAAAGTAAATCGTAGCCTGTAACCAATCGAAGCTCCTTCATTACCGTTTGAGCAAAATATCCGATCACACTTCAATAATCGCCTACTGTGGCACTATCCAAAACAGTCGTGTGCGTTACTTCACCTTTGATGATCTCCTTAAAAACAATTTCGCGCTGCTCCTCTTCTGTAAATTCATGATATTTGACCTTCTCAAAATCAATATCCACGGGATTTAGTTGCGATAGATTTTTGTAGTTGCGATAGGTGCGTGGGGACATCACTGGGATTTCAATATCCAGCCCATCTATGTCCTTGTTTACATATTCATTATCTACCTCGATGACTACCGGAGTTTTTGGCTTGCTACCTTCACCCATCTCTTTGCGCTCCAGTTCGACACCTTCCGCCTGGATGGATTCGACAAAATCCATGAATGCATCTGCCCCCACAACGCTGACATACTCTTCAATTCCACCCGGATACATTTTTCTAAGTCCGCGTCCAAGGGTTTGTTCGGGCAAGATGTTACTCTTTGCTGAATAAGCTCGCAGGCCGATAATGGTCGTGACGTTGCGCACCTCCCAACCCTCCTTAAGCATGAACACCGATACAATCGCCTTGTAGTTAGATCAAACCACTTGGACGGTGTCATCACAAAAGCATTGCCACCGGATTCATTTTTAACCGTTTCGAATTCCACACGGTTAAAATTCGGATTGTTCAAGACTTCCCAAACGCCCAAGAACTCCATTGATGGCCGAGTTCACATCCAGTTCTGGATCACAAATCTAGGGTCATCCGCATTCTTGAATTTAGCTATATCAGTAAGCGAAATAAAATCTTCCTGCGCAATTCGCTGTACCCTAACGGTCTCACTTAAAACTTTGATCTCCGTGTTTTTCTTCATTTCCAAACACTTCCCTTAATTGTGGTGAAATCGCCATAGCTAACAACTGTCTCGAATACAACAAGGTTGGAGGATTGCAACCCCATCGAATTCGCTGGGGTTAAACCTTCGCATACAAACGGGTCGAATTCGACACGTTTAAAATCTTCGCTCATCTGCGCAATCTGCGGATTCATACCGTCACCTCCACAAGGGTCATCGTGTCATTGCCGAAGATGTCCACGACCTTTGCAGCGATCTTGCGTCTACCGAATGCGCACTCGTGAGGAACCGTCTTCAGTTCCAACGTGCGATCTTTCTTGGTGCGGAAACGCTGCCATTCGTTCTCGAAGATGTAGTCTCCCGTCCACTGTTCATCCCATTGCTTTGGCACGCGAATGATTTCCCGCTTGCTTTCGAAATCGAAATCCACGCTCCAGTAGTCAATCCAGTCCGTCCAATGCTCGGTGAGCTGCTCGCGCTGAATAATGCCGTTTTTGTTCTTGGATACTTTTACAATCTGCCCGTTCTCCACAACAATTTTGCTGCTCGCTTTCTGTGTCTTGCCCAAGGATTCTTCGGCAAGGGCGATGGAATCCTGCGAATAGAAAACAGAGAGGTCGGTGAGTTCTACGACGATGGTTGATGGCTGGCCTTTTTTACCAGACTGGATGAATCGGTTTGACTTCGATATAAGAGACATCTTGAAAGACGACCTGATTGCGCTCCACTACCCGTTTGTCAAAGATGTCAGCGGGAATGTATTTCGGGGAAATATCGATACCTTTGGCGCGGGCCTCGTCAAGCACGTTGGGAAACAACTCCATCTCGAACTCGAAGCCGAGAATGTCCACCTTGGTAATGTGCTTCTTGCGGCATTCGAGGATGATCTCCTCCACAAACAGCCGTGTTACGGCAGATGGTAAAGTTTATTACGAACCCTTACTGAAAGTAAGGCCAGCGGCTTTGGCGAAAGGATGCACACGCCGCAACCATTTTGCGTTGCAACTTGAAGATTGACTCTGTTCAGTGCGCTCATGACAAATAGCGACGCTTATGGATGAACAACAAGAGATCCTCAACATTTTTAAAGACAGCGGTGCCTTGCTTTCGGGCCATTTCATTTTGCGCTCGGGCTTGCACAGTGGCAATTTCTTTCAGTGTGCCCGCGTTTGCGAGCAACTGGATAAGGTCACCCGACTGGCAGCATTATTGCTCAAGAACATCGATCTCACCCAAGTGGATACCGTTTTGGCGCCAGCCATGGGGGGCCTGGTCATCGGCCAGGAAGTCGCACGTCAGGCAGGTAAACGCTTTTTATTCGTTGAAAAGGAAAACGACCAGTTGGTCATGCGCCGTGGCTTCAAGCTTAAACCCGGTGAACGCGTGTTGATCGTGGAAGACGTTATCACTCGCGGGGGGCGCGTGCAAGAAGCCCTCAAAATTATCGAACAAGCAGGCGGCAAAACCATACAGGTGGCAGTATTGGTCGATCGCAGTGAGGCGAAAACAAAATTCCCTGTCCCACACGTATCACTACTGCAATTAAGTTTTCCTACTTACCCAGCTGATAACCTGCCACCGGAACTGGCAGCCATTCCTGCCGTCAAACCTGGGAGTTAATTGGGAAAGTTGTAAGTTAAAAGTGAGCTAAAGTTCTGAAAGCTGGTGCCCATTCCTGGGCAACAGATTAAACCAGGATCGTAAAAGACAAGATTCGCATCCAGTGCAGTTCTATTTTCTCACTTCTCACTTCTCACTTATCACTTATCACTTATCACTTAATCTTCACTGGAATATACGTGTAGCGGCCTTTGAAGTTGACGCGAAAAACATTCACTTCGCCTGTTTTGATATGCTCGCTCACGTCGGCCGGGTCACTGATCGGTGCCCCGTTGATATCGACAATCACCATGCCTCTGCGCAGGGAACTTGCATACGGTGAGTTGCGTTCAACCTCACTTACCAGCACCCCTGAAATCGTATCACTGATTTCAAAAGCGTCGCGCAAATCGGTATCGAGTGCAGTTAGCGTAACACCCTCAAGGATCGCAGATGCGTTGCCATCCCCTTCACTTACCAAGCCTTTTTCCCGGTCCCCCAACACCACATCAATTTGCAGGGTCTGGCGTTGGTTATTTTTCCAGTCCGTAATGCGGATTATATCCAGGGTTACCCGCGTACCGGGCAGCATGCCCGCGACCATGTAGCGCAAATCCCGTACAGAGTAGACGGGCTTGCCATTGAGATGCGTGACCAAGTCTCCGTTCTCAACGCCTGCAACCGCTGCTGGCATACCGGGACTGACTTCGCCAATCAATGCACCCTGGGTGCCTTCAACACCAAATTTCTGCGCAAGCTCCACATTGAGGTCTTGTAAGAACACCCCTAAAAAGCCGCGACGCACCTCGCCCTCGTTGACCAAGCTGTTCATCACACTATAACCGAGGTCGATGGGTATCGCAAAGCCAATACCGATGCTGCCACCAGAGCGTGAAATAATCGCGGCATTGATACCGACGACACGGCCGTCCGCATCGACCAGAGGCCCACCCGAATTTCCCATGTTAATGGCGGCGTCTGTTTGAATAAAATTTTCGAATCCCTGGACACCTAAGATACCCAAATCGGTCCGCCCGACAGCCGACACGATACCCTGGGTTACCGTCAGTCCCACATTCAAAGGATTGCCTGCTGCGAACACTATATCGCCTACCCGCAAATTTTCGCTACTCGCCAAAGACAAAAACGGCAGATTTTCACTGTCAATTTTCAACACGGCAACATCCGTTTGCGGGTCACTGCCGACCAACTCAGCTTCGAATTCGCGGGTGTCCGTCAATTGCACAAGAATTTTATCCACTGGGATACCGTCGTCACCAGCAACGACGTGATGGTTAGTCAGCACATAACCGTCGGCACTGACTAAAAAGCCACTGCCGATACCTTGTGGCACCATTTGTTCATCCGGTCCGCCATTGCCGCGATTGAGTGGCGGCATACCATACATATGGCGTAGAAAATCTTCGAGTGAGCGCGGCTGTTGTTGGCGATTATTCACCACCCGTGCAGTCGAAACCGAGACGACAGCAGGGGTTACATCATCAAGGATATCCGCAAAACTGGTTATGCGTGTTTGGTTCTCACGGTCGATCTCCGCACGGTCCTGCGTCACCTTTGCAGGCGGAAAGCTTCGCTCTGGTTCGTTATTTTTGTAGGCAAAGGCCGTGATACCCACGACCAGTGCGATCATGCATAGATAGAGGCTGTTTTTCTTCATATCGGGATCGAGACGCATTTTTAAGAAAAAGACAAAATATATAAAAATTTGTTTCCAGAATAAGGTAGCGCTTAAGGTGCAGGCGCAGCTACTCCACGCCGACCTTTGCCTCTAACTGAGCAACGCGTTTGAATAAATCGGGCAGGCGTCGCTTCAAGACATCAATTTTATTGGCCAACAGTGCAGGGTTGCCAGGGGTGCCACGGTGATAAGAACCCGGCTCCGTATTATAATGCAAACCACATTGAGCGCCTACAACCGTGCCTTTGCCCAACTTCAGGTGCCCGGTGATGCCTGCCTGGCCAGCGATCACCACATAATCTTCGATGACCGTGCTCCCCGAAATACCTGCCTGCGATACAATCAAACAATGCTTACCAATAACCACATTGTGCCCGATTTGCACTAAATTATCGATTTTAGTGCCCTCCCCAATCACTGTGCTCTTAAAACGTGCGCGATCGATCGTCGTGTTGGCACCAATTTCGACATCTTTTTCGATGACCACATTTCCCACCTGGGGGACTTTCTCGTGGTGCCCGTCAATGGTTTCGTAGCCAAAACCGTCAGCTCCCACAACTACCCCTGCATGCAGCAGAACGCGCTCCCCCACTACACAGTGCGCCTGGATGGATACATGTGCCCGCAACTGACAGTCCGCTCCAATTTGGGCTTGCGGTCCCACGTGCACACCCGCCTCCATCTGCACTCCCGAACCGATCACAGCACCTGCTTCAACAACGCAATGCGGCCCAATGTACACATTGTCCCCGAGCTGCGCCGATTCAGCAATCACGGCCGAAGCATGTATATGTGGCGGCTTTACCGGGCGCAGTTGCTTTTCGATTTCAGCACAGACTTGTGCCAAAGCATAAGAGGGATTATCGACCCTCAAGTAAACTTGATTTGGCTTGGGCTGGCCGACGTACGCCTTCGGCAGCAAGACATAACTGGCCTGGGTATGCGGAACATCCGGTGTATATTTTTTGTTGCCGAGAAAAGACAGGTCGCCTGAGCCCGCTTCACGCAGGGACGCGATGCCCGTTATGCGCGCCTGTGTTGTGCCTGCTTCTTCTAATGTGCCAATGATTTGGCGCAATTCAGCTAATGTGAATTCAACTTTCATTGGCTAACAATCTGAGAAAAAATGAGCCTGTACCCAAGAACAAAAGGGAGCATTTTTGGGAAGTGCAGCAACACGAACCGGTCTTTTCCCATAAGTCACCAGTGTGTGGGCAACGCATCCCCTGCAGTTCAATCAGTGATGAACATCTCGTGAATATCGCGCATAGGCTTGCTCCGCAGCGTTCCGCTAGCGGAAGCCCTACAAAAAACACATTCAATTTATGCCGTAAAGATCGGAGATCGGGCCAGAAAAGTGCCTTTATGGGTAACGACACAGCTTTCCCAAAAAAAGCCCGGACATATCCGGGCTTTCCAGCAATAGCTTCAACTAAAAGGGAAATAGATGGGCAACGGATTCCTGAGTTTACTCCGCAGATTTATCCGCATTGAGTTCGGTGAGGACAGCGTCAGTTATATCCAATGATTCATTGTAATAAATAACCGCCATGCTGTTAGGATTTGAGTTCAGCACTAAATCAGCACCTTTTTCCTCTGCTACCTGGTTGACCACTTCCTTGATTTCACTGATGTGTAAGTTAACAATCGATTGGCGGCGTTGTTGGAGAGTGCGTTGGGTGGTTTGCCGGTATTGATTCACCTCAGCCTCTTTTTGCCGAACGCGTTCTCTTTTTTCCTCCAGTTCAGCTCGGAATGCCTCCTTCGCTGTTTCAGCAGTACCAGGATTGTCGATCTTTTCTTGCAAGTCTTCCAATTCCTGGAACATTACACGTCCTTCTTCAATCATCGCTTTGACTTCATCCTCAGCACTTTGCACAGAACTTTTAAACTTTTCGTTTGCTTCCTGAGCTTTATAGAAATTTTCGTACAATTCCTCCATGTTTACAGTCAAAACCTTGGGAGTTGGCTGAGCTTGAGCGGCTGCAACACCGAGTGATAGGGCCAATATGGCTACAATTATTTTTCTCATAGTATGTCTAATTCAAGTTTGTGGTTAACTAAGCGAAGTGGAGTTGTTCAGAATGCGTTTAGTAAGTTGATTTAAATGAAAAATTAAACTGCATCCCATCATCGTTAAATTCACTGGTGGAAATGGGAAAGCCAAAATCTAGATTGAGCGGAGCCCCCAACACCATGATGCGCAATCCTAATCCCCAGTTGTCGTTATAATCTCCTAAATCAAAATCGGTATCATTTGCATTAACAAACCCCCAGTCATAGAAAGCAGCCAAGCGCAAAGGTTCCACCAACCGGAATGTATATTCAATATTTGCCAGCCCCATAGTATTACCTCCGATCGGTTCGTCGGAACCTGCTTCACGAGGACCGACGTCGCGATAATCAAACCCGCGCATGGTGTAGGGTCCCCCCAAAAAATAGCGATCGAAAAAGGGCACACTATTGTCGTCGAAAGGAATGATCGACCCGGCACGGCCTGACAGCTGCAGCGTTTGCTCACCGTAGTCAGACAACAGAAACCACTTTGAGCCGCGAAATTCCTGCTTGACGTAATCGGTCTGACCAAAGAAGGGACCGCCCGCAACCTCAGAAATACTTTGCAGGCGACTGCCGCGGGTGGGAAACAGGAAATTATCACGCGTATCTCGCAACAAGGTGAAGCCGATTTTAGACACTGAACGTGATCCAGCTTCCTGCTCAATGACCGTCGGTGCAGAGGTTTCGATGTCATTGATTTCGACATTTTCCAACCGGTAACTCAAACGCCCCTCTACAAATTCAAACAAACGCTTGCGCAAATAAATCTCAAAGCCTGTTCGCACCTCGTCGTACTCGGATGAATTGAACTCTGACTCCGTGTGAAACAATTCAAACCCAAATGCCAGACGGCGCTGATACACCCAGGGTTCTTCGAAAGAGATGACAATCGAGTTGGATCGGGTTCCCACCGAGAAACGAAAGCGGAATTTTTGCCCACCCCCTTGAAACATCGAGCGGTAGTTAAACAGATCAAAATTGCTTTGCGTGATCTCAGCAAATGCCACCACTTGCTCGACCGAACTGAAACCAGCACCAAAGGTTAAATTACCCGTGCGCCCCTCTTTAACAGTGATACGCAGATTTCTGCGGCCAGGAATGTTTGTTGCCTCGGGTGATAGGTTCACATCTTCAAAGTAACGGGTATTCTGTAAACGAGCCTGACTGGTTTTCATTCGGACAAGATCGAATGTATCTCCCGGAGCCAACGCCAATTCACGCACGATCACGCTGCTTTTCGTTTTCGTGTTTCCCTGTATTGTCATCGATTCGACAAAAAACTTTTCACTTTCCGAAACAACAAAGCGCAAATCGATATTGCCCGTTTCCAGATTGGGGGAGCGCTCCACGCGGACAAACGTGTCTAAATAGCCGACGGAACCGTAGTAATCTTTGATGGCTTCGACATTTTGGTCGATCTTCGTCGGGGAAAAGACATCTCCGGTCTGGAGATCGACCACAGACATTACCTCTTCGGTGGTAAACAGGGAGTTGCCCTCCAACCCGATAGTGCCCAAAAAATACTGGCGCCCCTCAATTACCTGGATAGTGATATCCATCCACCCTTTGCGAGGATAGTCAATGACGACCCCTGATTGTGGGATCTCAACATCTAAAAACCCGTTGTTTTTGTAATAGGCCTGCAAGCGTTCGAGATCATTTGCAAATTCGTCTTCCTTTTTACGCCCCGAACCTGAGAGCCACGACCACAGCCATATATACTCACTGGTTTCGAGCACATCTCTCAGCTCGCTGGACTCAATGTTATCGTTGCCGGTAAAACGAATCTCATCAATTTTTAGGCGCTCACCTTCATTGATGATAAACACGATATTGCCGGTGCCGGTGGCTTCATTGCGTTCAATGCTGTAGGCGACCTCGACATTTGAGTAGCCCTTCTTCTGATACAAATCAAAAATCTTGGTCTCATCCCGCTTCACCGTGACCTCGTCCAAGGATAAGCCCTCTTCCGAATCGATTTCTTGCATGAGCCGACTATCGGATATCGCGTCATTGCCTTCAAAAATGATGTTGGCAACGCGGTATTTCGAGACCACCACAAAGGCAATTGCCAACTGCCCATCGTCCAGTGTGCGGCGGCGCACTTCAATAAATTCAAAATTTCCAGTTTGATACAGAGAACGAATCGACTGGTCGACCAATGTTTGGCTGTAGGCCATGTCCGGCCGCATTCTAACGTGTGCCAAAACCGCCTGTTTACTGACGTTTTGCACACCCTCAAAGACAATATCGACATCCCGCACAATCCTATCCTCTCCAGACAGCTCTTGCCCCCAGGAAACGGAAAAGGTGCCTTGCCAACCCGCAAACAGGCAGAAAAGCACCGATAATTTTAGCAACACAGAAACCGAGTTATACCGAGTGTGGTGTATAGTTTTCAAAGCGAGTAAGATTTTTGGTAAAATGTAAAGGCACTGTTCCTACTGGCCCATTGCGTTGTTTGGCAATGATTAAATCACGCGCAACTACTTCATTTGCTTGATCTTCCTCTTCGTTGTAATCTCTCGGCTTGGAAAGCAACAGCACGACATCGGCATCCTGCTCAATCGAGCCGGATTCCCGCAAATCGGACACCCGGGGCTGGCGTTTCTCTTTTTCAGATTCACGATTGAGCTGCCCCAACACAATCACGGGGACGCCCAACTCTTTGGCCATGCCCTTCATGCCGCGGGAAATTTCCGCAATCTGCTGCTCCCGAGGCACGCGGTTATCGGTGCCAGCTACCAGTTGCAGGTAATCCACCAAGATGAGTCCCAGACCATGCTTCAACTTGTTGGCAATACGCCGCGCTTTCGCTCTCAGCTCTAAGATGGTCAGTCCAGAACTGTCATCGATATACAAGGGTGCTGCTTTTAGCTCTTGAGCACATTTGGCCAAGTCCTGTTGCTTCTCCTTGGGAATAAACCCGTCGCGGAGCTTGCTCATGTTCACGCGGGAACGGCTGCAAATCAAACGCATCGCCAGCTGCTCCGATGGCATTTCAAGGCTAAACATAAGCGTGGGCACTGCGGGCCTGCCGGGTTTGGGACAAATCGCAGCCTCCGCCATATTCAAAGCCAGACTCGTCTTGCCCATCGCGGGACGAGCGGCGACGACAATCATTTCCCCGGGATGTAACCCGGTGGTCATCTTATCCAAATCTAGAAACCCGGTCGTGACTCCGGTCAGTTCGCCCTTGTTTTGCAGCATCTTATTCACGAGGGCGATCGCTGAGTCAACCGATTCGCTCAAGGGGCGGGCAGAATCGCTGATGCGATCCTGGCTGACTTCAAATATGCTCTTTTCAACCGACTCGACAAACTGATCGATATCGTCGACATCCGCATAAGCTTTTTCAACCGTCTGGGTAGACACGCGGATCAACTCCCGCAGTAAATAGTTGTCGCGCACCCGTCTTAGATAATGCGGCAAATGCGAAGGGGTATCGATGCGGTTGGTTATCTCGAGTATATACCCATGGCCACCGACGGCTTCGAGATCGCCCCGCGTTTCCAACTTATCAGCTAAAATAATTTCGTCTGTGGCCGCCCCCTCTCGATACAATTCTTCCAAGGCACTGTAAATCAGCTGATGGCTCGGCTTGTAAAAGGACTCGGGCTTGATCTTCTCCTCGACACACAGGGACATGCTTTCCTGCCCGCCCTCTAAAATACAACAAGCCAGCAACGCCTGCTCCATGTCGATGTTGTGCGGTGCACGACGCCCGACTAACGTGTCGACCAGCGGCCGGGGGTCTTTTTTCGGAAAGTCTTGTTTGCGTTTTTTGTAATCAGTCGAGGTTGCCATAGTAAAAGGAACAGTTGGAGATGGCCAAAAGTGCCAGCCAAAAGTAGCGCAAATGCGTTAAATGTCACGGCTAGGTTTTTAGCAATCTGTCCACAATTCGTTGTGAATAACGTACTGTAAGCGCCGGGACGCAGGCCTCATCGCCCAAAAAAAATCCCCGATTAGCTCGACGCAGCCAACCAGGGATGAAAAAATATTTTTTAGAAGAATCGTATTTAGATGCTCAAGCCTTTATAAATTCCAGCTAAGCTTCGGGCATGTCTTCGATTGGATTTTCAGATACAATCTCGAATTCAAAATCAACTTTAACGTCTTTGTGTAGCTTGATTTTGGTTGAATGCTTGCCCAGTGTCTTGACTGGTGTATACAGCGCTACCTGTTTTTTGGTGATCGGAAGCCCTTCTTCGTCGAAACGTTTAATCAAATCATTGACAGTGATCGCGCCAAACATCTTACCGCCTTCACCCGTCTTGACGGGAAACGCAACCCCCAATTTTTCCAGACGTGCCGCAACCGCCTGTGCACCTTCAAGTTCTTCAGCTTCACGCGCAGCGCGGTGCTTTTGCAGGGCTTCGATGTATTTCGAGTTTGCACGGTTGACGGGCAGCGCAACTTTTTTCGGAAAAAGAAAATTGCGTGCATAACCAGCCTTTACCGTTACTTGCTCGCCCTCGCCTCCAAGTCCTTCGACTGGTGATAATAAAAGAATGTCTGTTGTTGCCATGGCTTTAAATGTTTCGATTATCTAACCTTTACCTTAAAGGAAAAGCCGGAGAAAAAAGCAGTTCCGGCAAGGCATTTCAAGAAAAATCTGATATCCCTGGCACTAAATGAAAGACAAACGCACCACAAGCACTGGAATTGCGATTTTAGTGATCGCATTTATTCTTTGCATCATCAGCACCCTCGGACTGCTTCCGTTACTTGCCGACAAGGCCGTTTTGTTGCATTTCCCGGCGCTGGTGCTCGGCATTTTTCTGGCCGGAATCGGAATTGCCCTGATCACAGGCGTATCCGGCAAACCACCCCATTCACTTCCACCAAAATGAATCCAGGCCTCATCGCCCAAGAGGATTGGGGGTATGTAGACTAAAATTTACGTAAAAAGTGAATGTCAAAATGTGCAAGTCGTGTGTAAATTCCTGGCTCAATGCAACATTCACGCTAAGTTGCTGTTGGTTTAAATGCACTCACCATCCTTGTATGTTAAAAAAATTTTTCTTATGTATGCGATTCAATGGCTCGATTACAGTCGGGTGCGCGCTGTTGTCAGCGACTCCTGTGCACGCCGAGAGCGATTTGATCAAAAATCCCCCATTTCTACCGCAAAACTGGGGTGAGCAAACAGAAACAATGCCCAAATCGATTGAAGTGGCACCTCCGCCCACGGTTAACCAACTTCCTCATGAAATTGAATTTCGAGGCGTGTTTCAGGTAGGCAACGGGCAACCTAAATTCAACATTTTTGACAAGAAAACCCAAAGGGGATTTTGGCTAACACTCAATGAGCCCAACGAACGTTTTAGAGTGACTCAGTATCATAAAGCATCAGGTACAGTCACCCTCCTAACCGGAGGTCGCAGCGAGACGATGGTTATTGCAAAACCAGACGGGACGCCCCTGCCGATCCAATCCACACACAACTCCACCATGACGGGGCAACCACCAAGACTCCCAACGAAAACGGGGCACGCCCTGTATCAAGAAGACGTATCATCAAACAACGCGTGTCGAATCCGGAACTGCAAACGAATTCGGTTCCACCGCCACCTCCCGGCATTACACCAGAGATATTGCCAACCCCTTGACATCTAAGTCATTTGCCATCAATATATTTAATAAGTATGTTACACTATTTTCTGATAATCTTTCGGCGCAGTTATCTCGTTATGGTAGCAGGTATATGTATGGCCGCTACTGCGATGCAAGCAGAAAGCAATTTGGTGCAAAACTCTCCTTTCCTGCCGGAAGGGTGGGGTGAGGAAAAGGAACCCCCTCCCAAACCGATTGAAGTTCCACCTCAACCACCCGTCAGTCAGCTTGCCCGTGAAATTGAATTTCGCGGTGTTTTTCAGATTGGTAATGGCAAACCGAAATTCAATTTATTTGATAAGAAAAACCAGAAAGGATTCTGGCTTGCACTCGACGAGGCCAACGATCGTTTCAAAGTGACCCGGTACAACAAAGCGTCTGGTAGCATAACGCTCACTTCAGCGGGTCGTAGCGAAGAAATTTCGATGGCAAAACCAGATGGCGCCCCCCTCCCCATTCAGTCGACTCCAAACGCCTTGACAACCGGGCAGCCGCCGCAAATTAACACGAGCAGACCTGCTAGCGACATCCGCAAAAGCCGCGTTTTGCCGAGAAGGCGCATCATCAGACGGAGTTCTTCCAGTGCTCGGCCCCAAACGACAAACACCATACGGACACCACCGCCAGCACAAAACGTAACGCCACCACCAGCGCCAGCGCCTTGACAGTAATGGCATTCTGCCATATTAGTTCTAGTGTTTAATTTCCGTTTAACCACCTGTCCGTCATGTTTGAAACACTCAGCGCTCTCGAAATTCGCGTTCTAGGATGTTTGATCGAAAAGCAATTTACGACTCCCGATTACTACCCGATGACGCTCAATAGCTTGGTCAATGCCTGTAATCAAAAAACGGCTCGCGAGCCCGTGACCGAATACTCGGAGGCAGCCGTCTTGCAAGGCCTTGACGCATTACGTAAAAAAAAATGGGTCCTGCGCGTCGATTCAGCAGGGGCGCGTGTGGCTAAGTTTCGCCACCAGGTCGGAGCCGTTGTCGATCTGGACAAACCGCAACTGGCTGTCTTTTGCTTGCTGCTGTTGCGCGGGCCTCAAACCCTCGGCGAAATCCGGGCACGTTCAGAACGGTTGTACCTGTTCCCCGATATTCAATCTGTCGAAGCAAGCATGCACAGCCTTATCCGTTTGGAAGACCCTGGCCCTTTAGTCAAGGAACTCCCTCGGGAACCTGGACGGAAAGAAAAACGTTACGTTCAGGTAGTGTGCCCGACTGAAGCGGATGCAGTCCATGCAAACGATAATGAGGCCCGATCGTCATCGACTCCCCCCCTATCAAGAACTTTTGACAAAGAAGCGATCGCCCTTCTGCATGCATTAAAGGCTGAAAGTGAAACCCTGAGAAATGAACTCAATGTACTCAAAGTCGAATTTGCCGAATTAAAAAGCCAATTTGAATAGTGTTTATCCGGCGGTGGTTCACGCCTCCGTCATCCTGGCTGTGCAACGCAGGTCTCGCAAGTCTGTAAGAATTCGGACTCGACAAATAGCCATCATTCAAGGTATTTTCCTCACTTTACGCCTAACTCCAAACCGAACAGACAGATTCAAGCACTCCGGGTCAGAGGCAGCCACCCGATAATAGCTACGCACCGTGAACCCCAAGAACCATTTTACCGACACAACAGCCAAGCCAACCCCATTTTGTTGAAAGACATATGAACATCCTGATTGCAGAAGACGACCTTATTTCTAGAAAACTCCTTCAGACCCATCTAGAAGAACTCGGTCATACCTTAACGATTTGTGAAGATGGCGAAGATGCCTGGCGTCAATTTGACAGAGTCCCCACGCGATTAGTCGTGAGCGACTGGCTGATGCCGAAAATGGATGGGCTTGAGTTTTGCCAGAAAATCCGCAATCGCCCCAACACGGATTATACTTATTTCATTTTGTTGACTGCGAATGTCAGCGAGGAGGGCAATTATGAAAAAGCAATGGAGATGGGGGTCGACGACTTCCTCGCAAAACCGCTGGACCGGCATCAATTAGCCATACGCCTCCAAGTTGCTTCGCGAATACTGCAGCACACTTCACGCATACAATCGCTCGAAAATGTCCTGACTATCTGCGCATACACCAAAAAAATTAATTTCCCTGACGAAGGCTGGCAAACGATTGAAGAGTTTATGGACCACCACCTCGGCATCAAAATGTCCCACGGAGTGGATCCAGATTATTACGAAAACGTGATTAAACCAGAGATCGAAAAACTCAAATCGACTTAAAAGCCACCTTCCATTTGTTTCTTTTTCAGGGTTGCTGCATCGATAACGCTCGGAGCCCGTCGGTCTTTTCCAGCGGTCTTATGGTATTTTCCAGTTAGTTTATCTTTTTCGTATTTGGTAAAACCCGCCTTTTCTACATTCTTTGTTTCGAGCTTTTTTGCCGTGCTGCCCGGTGTGTGTTTTAAACCCAAATTGGGTGGCTGATACACACGCTTCACTTTATGCCCCGTAACCGGGTGAACGGCTAAGGGCGGATCCGACATCGGCTGTTCGACCTCAAATGTCGGGCCTTCAATATCCCCAGCTAGGATAACCTGATAAATATAAATCGGCATATAGCATATGTGATTAGCCAATTTATTCGAGCAGCTCAAGCTCTTTCATTTGTCTGCATACAACGGATCCGCAAATACGATTGCATTATGAAAAGTTTCCGTTTTCCTCGAATAAACTCTATAAAAATAGCAACCATGTCAGACCCATACATTCAACATCTATTCGCAGAACGCATCGGTGGTGCCCAATACGGCAAATCGACCGCCATCTACAAATTCGAAAAAATCAAGCGAGCTAAAGCGGCGGCAAAACAAGCAAAGCCAGCTATCGACTTGATCGACATGGGAGTGGGTGAGCCCGATGAAATGGCATTTCCGGAAGTGGTCGAGGCGCTTCAGGCAGCTGCTGCCCGACCTGAAAATCGGGGCTATGCCGACAATGGCGGCCAGCTGTTTAAAGATGCGGTCGCTCGTTACATGGAAAACGTTTTTGGCGTCAGCTTAGACCCTGCGACCGAGATCATTCACTCCATCGGCAGCAAAACGGCGCTGTCTCTTATCCCGTTGTGTTTCATCAATCCTGGAGACTATGTTTTAATGACCACTCCGGGCTATCCTGTATTTGGGACACACGCAAAATACGTTGGAGGCAATGTTCACAATATTCAGCTAACCGAGGACAATGATTTCCTTCCCGACCTGAACGCGATCCCGGCAGACGTACTGGCCAAAGCAAAAGTTCTCGTTCTGAACTATCCGAATAACCCTACCGGTGCTTCAGCAACCCGGGAGTTTTTCAATGAAGTGGTCGCTTTCGCCAAGGCGAACGAACTGATTGTGCTGCAAGACGCTGCTTATTCCGCCCTCATCTTCGAAGGCCAGCCATTGTCCATCCTGCAGGTACCGGGCGGTAAGGATGTGGCCGTTGAACTCCATTCTTTGTCGAAAGGATTTAACATGACCGGTTGGAGGATTGGCTGGGTGTGCGGCAATCCATTGATTGTCAAAGCCTATGGAGACATGAAGGACAACAGTGATTCCGGCCAGTTCTTGGCAATTCAAGAGGCGGCTGCCAAGGCACTGGATACGCCAAGTATCACTGAAACGATTGCTGCCAAATACTCCAGGCGTATGGATATGCTCGTGGACGCCCTCGTAGCAGCGGGGTTCAACGCGAAAAAACCCAAAGGTAGCTTTTTTCTGTACACGAGAGCGCCTAAATCTGCCGAAAAAAACGGTGTTTTAACTGAATTCGAGTCAGGTGAAGCCTTTTCGCAATTTTTGATCAAAGAGCTGCTCATCAGCACGGTTCCCTGGGATGATGCGGGGAGTTTCGTTCGATTCTCGGTGACATTTTCTGCTCAAGGTGAAGAAGCTGAACACACAGTTATCGAATATATCAAAAACCGCTTGGGAAAATTCAAGTTCACTTTCTAACCAGTTTGTTTTTTAGTTTCTAAATTCATCACTTTGCCACCGGTTAGACGCTGCTCGATCCGGTGGTCAATAAGTTCTTCTTCTTCGACGGCAACGCCCTTGATATTTTGATGTTGTTAAATATCTTATCATGGTGTATCCAACATCAGCTGTTTTTGAAGCACTGAGGTTTTGTGTTGTTCACACTCGATCGTGAAAAGGAAAGCCCGACAAATTTATGGACAAATTACCGGAGAATAACCAGGATTCTATTAGAAAGATTATCCATGATTTGAATGGCGAATTGTTTTTAATCAGAGGCAACACTGAGCTGGCCAGCGAGGGAATGGATCCAGATTGCGAAAATCGCAAGCATCTCGACAATATCATGGAAAGAACGGATGCCATTAATCTTCTGGTGCAACGCCTTCGAGCGAAGCAATACGAGTTTGAAGGGCACCCGAAATAATGGGGCTGCCAGTCAGGCCGAAGTGCCGCCGCCTATAGGAGCCGCTTTCAATTCTGAATCCTCAGGCAGCACTTCTAGACCATCCAGAACCGTCTGTGCACTCTTCGAGGATTTGTAGTAATACGGCAGCATGCGTGTAAAAAAGGCATATGCATAATCTTCCTCGCGAAAGGCACGATATACGTTGTAGCCGCACAAATCCACCAATTGTAGTGCATTGGATACGCGATTATCGATCAGCATCGGGTATTCGACAATGTGTTTATAATTTTGAAAAAACTGGATACGGGTTTTGTAGTGCGTTTGCTGCTCAATCGCCACTTCATAGAGCATGTGTGCATCCTTCTCCATTACAATCATCCCTTGATGTTTCTCATTAAACTCCTCCATGTAGGCTTCCAACATATCCAACAATGCAACATAAGCGGTTTGCAGGAGGGTTTGCTGAGTTTGCTTACCCTTTAATTTGCGCTTATCGATCACAACTGAAAACAGGGTCAAACGCTCACGTTTAAATTCAGCATAAAACGTCTCGGCAAGCGCAGTGCGTTCATCGGTTGACAGCGCGTGCAAAAACGTACTTTTTTTAGCACGCTCGTGAGGGATGCGCATCCAAGTCGATTTAACTTCGCAATCCGTAAGCTGCAAAGACACACGTTTGCTTTTATAAATGCTACTCATTTGCTGAAACTTCATTTTCGAAATTTCAATTTCAAATGTTTTCCAATGAAATTCATGCATCCCTACTGCGGTTAACACAAACAGGTGATCCTTGTTGTTTGCAACGGGGGTTTTGCCACGTTTGTTGGCAATCACTTCAGGGTCTGAAGTACCTGATTCCTTGAGGTAGAAAAAATACATTATTGCGCTTAACTCTGATTTACAAATTTCTCTCGCTATGATCAAACAGAATTACCAAGTAAATTGTTATTACGTAAATTTTTCTATTAAATCAAATAAAAACTAAGCATCCATCACTTTAACCGCAATTTCTCCATCAAAAAAGTCGTTGGACAGCTGTTGCCCTTTTCTGATGGCGGCTTTTCGCGTCACCACATTCCCCTGCGCATCACGGACAATTACAAATCCCCTGCGCAAAACATCTTGCAAGCTGGTGCCCTGTAAACGTTTTTCCAAATACTGTAATTTCTGCCGTTCATGTTTACCCACTTGTTGGTGCAACCGTTGATATTGTCCACTCAAATAGGCCAACCGTTGACGGGCCTCAGCCAATCGCCGAGCGGGTGAGGCTACGGATAAGCGATGCGACCGCGTCATAAAATCTATGTGCAAACGACTCAGACGACGCTGATAGGTGGCCAACAGGCGACCACTGATATCATCCAACCGCACATAAGCCTGCTCTATTTTGTTTTTCGGTGACTGGGCGTTCAAGCGATTGACTGTCAGCTCCAACATACGCCTGCACTCGTCCAATTCGGTATGCGTGTGACCCATCAGACGCTCGGCCAAATGCCGCAACTGCTCTCTCACTTCAATACGACCACTGGTAATCAATTCAGCAGCTGCCGAAGGCGTTTCCGCGCGTACGTCCGCGGCAAAATCGGATAAGGTGAAATCAATCTCATGGCCAACTGCAGATATCAGTGGGATTGTACATGCCGCCACTGCGCGTGCAACCGACTCTTCATTGAAACACCACAAATCTTCCAGGCTACCCCCACCACGCCCTAACACCAGCACATCAAATATGCCCAACGTCTCAGCTACCTGTAGCATGTGGACGATCGCTTCTGCCGCTCCGGCTCCCTGCACCTTTGTCGGTAGCACGACGATACGACCGCGCCAGCCACGCCGTTGCAAGATACTCAAGAAATCACGGATGGCAGCGCCGCTGGGCGACGTAATAAAACCGATTGTCTGCGGCAGTCGCGGCAAAGCAACTTTACGCTCTGCTGCAAACACCCCTTCTGCATGCAATTTGCGCTTAAGGCGGTCGAATTCCACCTGCAAACGCCCTAACCCGTCCTCCAAAATCAAGCGACAGATATATTGATAACCCCCACGCGGCGCATAAACGCTGACCTCGCCATAGACCACCACCTGCATCCCATCCCGTAAATCCAGGCGTTGGCGCAGTGCATCCCCACGAAACAACGCACATGACAGCTGGCTCTGCCGATCTTTCAAAGTGAAATAAATATGGCCACTTGACTGCCGCCGTAAGTTGGAGATTTCCCCGCGAATCCATCCGGGCGCTAAATTCCCCTCTAACAAATCCTTTATCCGGCGAGTAAAATCAGCAACCGAGAGGATCTCGTTATCTGTTGGTTGTAAACTATTCAAAGACATGGGGTGCTTTCTTCCTGTTTTGCAAATAGTTGTACAGCAGTTTGGAGCCAATAGCCACTACGATTAACAACGACACGCCCACCAAGGCCAAGCCGATATTGCCCTTAAAAATAGACCCGCCGAAAATGACAAATCCAGTAACCGGAATAATATTGAGCAACAAAGAAAGCCAAAAATACTCCTTGAAAGGCACCCGGGCAAAACCCAACAGATAATTTTGGATACATAGGGGAATACCCGGCGTTAAACGAAATAACACGATCACGCGAAAGGTGTGCTCGTGTGGAATCGCCGGGATCCCCTTTGCTTTTCGAACCAGAAAACGTTCAACCTGGTCGCGAAAACCATAACCGCCAATCCAATAGCCAAGTATATTCGACAAAGCGATCCCACACATCGCCCACAGTGTGCCCATACCGTATCCATAAAATCCTCCAGCAACGATGAGAAAGGGTGATACCGGAAATCCGATTAACGGACACAGAGCAACCATCAATACGTAATACAGCGGATTTTTGCCGCTAACCCAAGCGTTCATTCCGTCAATCAATGCAGACACCCTTTCTTTATCCAGCCCGAACGTTTGCGCTAAAAAATACAGGATCGCCAAAATTGCCAGCCCGACCAATATCAACGATACGCCTGTTTTAATTGGATGTTTTTTCAACACACGCAACATCCATCCTGAGATATGCACCTCTGCACAAAACACAAACCCTTTTGTTATTGTGCAAATACTCCGTCCAGCCATAGACTCTTGCTCAAGTGTAGAGCACAGGACGCTATGACCGATTCAGACCAAGCCCGTAAAACCAAGCCTTCATTCATCGTCTTTGCCATTACACTGGTCTACACCGCGGGCTTTATGCTTTGGTACAGTGCCACTCCACTGGGGATCGTGCCGCTGCTCGATGGTAAGGAAAACCTGCAAATCGCCGAATCCATTTACCACAATACCCTGCCAGCAGAACCGTTTTACCGCGCTCCCTTTTACCCAGCCTGCCTGTCACTGTTCCGCACCCTCGGCTTTTCATCCGATACATTGCCCTTTCTTGCACGGTTATTCAATGCAACCTGCCACCTCGTCTCAACCCTGCTGGTCTATGCAATTGCCCGAAAACTTTGGCAACAACCAATCGCCGCAGTGGCAGCCAGCCTGCTTTACGGCTTAAATCCAGTTGCACTGCACTTTGCTGCCGATCCGCTCGACATTACACTGGCGATCACCCTGCTACTCGCAGCCCTGTGGTATACCCTGCAAGCAACTGCAAACAACCGCTCACTACGATATGCCTGCCTTGCCGGACTGTGCATCGGTGTCGGCACCCTCACCCGTCCCCATTTGTTGTTGGTTGCTGGTATACTGCCCGTTCCATTGTTCTGCAACCAACGGCTTAAAGGAATCGTTCAGTTTGCGTGCACCCTACTCGTTCTCATCGGATTTGCCTGCATCAATCTCGCCATCAGCGGACAGTTCAAACTGCTCCCTACGCAAGGCGCCTATAACGTATGGGCAGCCAATAAGCCTGGCGCTCACGGGAAATACTTGTCGCAAAGCATTTTCATCCACAACCAGGAGCAGCACGCGAACCCAACCCGCCTCGAAGCACGTGCACTGTATATTCAAGAAACCGGCGCAACGCCCCCCGTCAGTGAAGCCGCTATCAACCGTTACTGGCGTCATAAGTTCGTCACTGCGATCGTCGACCAGCCGCTGACGTGGATGCGGCAAATGGGCCTCAAATTATATTACTTGCTCAACAATTACGAACAGTACAACAACAAGACCTATCAAGTCCACAAGTCCCTTTCCCCCTGGCTGCAATACAACCCGATTAACTGGACATGGCTATTGGTGGCAGGTCTGGCGGGATTAATGTGGGGGATCCGCAAACCCGATGCACGGCTGACTGCTTATGTCGCCCTTACTTATGCAGTCGGCGTGTGGTTATTCTTTGTCAGCGCTCGATTTAGATTACCCCTCGTACCGCTGCTGGCCATTCTTGCCGGTGGCTGTGCAACCGCTGTGCCGACACTTACATCGATTCCCAAGAAAAAGCTGGTTGCTGCCACGATGGCATTAATCGGCATCGGCACGCTTAGCTTGACGCCGTTCGCCAAGGTGAACGACGCCATCACCATCGCGGAAGATTTCGTGCTCCTCGCCCAGGCCAATGCAGAGCTACAAAACTCTAAGCAGGCTCAGCTCTGGGCCGAACAGGCGCTCGTAGCCAATCCTGGGCACCAAACCGCCCGTGAGCTGGTGTGCATCGCTAAATACAACCGCTTAATCGACCAATTACCCAGTCTCCCGCCACCGGCCACTCTCCAGCAAAATCTGGTGCAATGCTTACAGGTAACCAGCTTCTCCGATCAAGCTCAGTTCATCGCTGGTATGTATGCCCATCTTTTAGGCCTTGCGGATCAAGCGCACTCGTTCTGGTATACTCTGGTCGATAAACATTCGAAGCAAATGCAACCTGCTCTGGCCGCGCTAAAATTGACCCATTCGTTACGCCCTCAAGACGCAGCCACAATTCAATCGATACCCATGGCGGAGATGCGCCCGATGCTGCTTATCAGTCAAATTCATGCTGGCGACTCCGCTGCAACTGAACGCCTCAGTCAGCTACTCTCTCCTGAAGAAACCCAACACCACTTTGCCATGATCGACGCCCTGTTCTTCCGCGAACGACTTAAAAAAACAACCCATTAAAATACGAAATATTTGATTTAAAATGCCCGCCACACCGCCCGTACTCCATCAGCGCTACCGCTGGCTCACATTGAGCCTTTTGGCCCTGATTGCGGTTATCGTATTGAGCACCTTTCGCCAATACGGCATGAGCTGGGACGAGTATTACCGCTTCAATTCGGGTGATGCGAAACTCAAATACTATCAAAACCTGCTCTCCGGTGATGAAGCCAACGCCGGCGTGGATCACTATCCGGGCCTGTTTGACCTGACGCTGGCTGCCCTTCACCCATGGTCCCCATGGGATCGCATCACCACCGGTCACTTCATGAGTAGCCTGTTCGGCCTGGCGGCGGTCGCCGGTGTGGCTATGACTGCTCGCCTGCTCGGTGGCTGGCGCGCTGCGTTCTGGGCGACCCTGTTTATCATCACACTCCCGCGTTTTTATGGGCACATCTGCTTTAATCCCAAAGACATTCCCTTTGCAGCCACCTATATTTGGGGACTGTTTTTCCTGACTAAGTACGTGTGCCAACTACCCTCGCCTAAATGGATCCCCACTATCGCACTGGGGATCGCCTTTGGCACCTGCATGTCGATGCGTATCGGTGGGCTCATTCTGTTTTGCTACTGGTTAATGGCACTGGTCATTGCGAGTATGGTTGCGATTGTTCGCAATCGCCAACAGCCAGCAGCCAGCAGCCAGGAAGCAGGCACACCACGACTACAGGCAGTGGGTAAAATCGCACTGCAATTTATAACAGCTGCCGCCATTGCTGCGCTACTCCTTATGTTTTGGTGGCCGTATGCCCATGGCAATTTGTTCAACGCGACGGCCAATACGCTGGGAAAAATTACCGCATGGCAAGCTGGCGGCTCGAAATGGCAACTGTATGTGCTGTTCGATGGGCATTATTATAAAGACAGCGAGCTGCCCTTCTACTACTGGCCCTGGATGTTCCTCATCATCACGCCTCTTTTTCACCTGCTGCTGATCGTTATTGGTATTGCTAAAGCCATTCCCCTTTTTGCCAGACGATTAAAAACGATCGGCCATATAAATCCGTCGCTGCTCGCTTTGTTTATGCTGGTATTTGCCAGCGTATTTCCAGTCGCTTTCGTAATAGCGAGTGGTGCCCATGTATTCGATGGCATTCGGCATTTACTCTTTGTCCTGACACCGCTTGCTGCTTGCGTCGGCATTTTGCTCGGTCAGCTCTTAAGTACAGTGAGCTATAGATGGGCTCCCGCCCTGCTCTTTATCCTGATGACCCTTCCTGTTTGGAGTATGGTGCGCCTCCACCCTTACCAGTATATTTTTTATAATTATGCGGTAGGGGGTGTCGAACAAGCTGCCAGTCATTACGAAACCGATTACTGGGGAACCTCCAATCGAGCAGCTGTCGAAGCGCTGGTAACCTATCTCAAGGAAAAAGATGCAAGGTTTACAGATAAGCAATATCTCATCGCGGTGTCCAATGGCAGTTGGTTATCCAGCAGCTACTTCCCCGAAAATCTTGCCATCACCGCACAACCTGAGATAGCAGATTTTTTTATTGGCAATACGCGCATGCAGGGCCACGAAGCAATGGATGGCGATACCATCATTGAAATCAAAGCAGGGGACACCTTATTGTGCGTGGTGAAAGATCGGAGAGCGCAAAAACAGGCTTTCCTTGAGCAAATGATGCAATCACACAACAAGAAGACATCCGTTAAAGCCACTCCATAATGCCCATGCCACGTATATTGATGGTGACCTCAGTTTTTCCTAGATGGGAAAGAGATGATACGCCCGCATTCGTTGCCAATCTTGCCGAAGATATATCGGCACTCGGCTGCTCTGTTACCGTACTTGCACCACACTACCCTGGTGCAAAAGTTGAAGAATTTCTTGGTAGCATAAGGGTTGTGCGTTTTCGCTATGCATTTCCATTTTCTCTTGAAAAGCTTTGCTACAATGGAGGCATGATCATTAATATGCGCACGCAAAAGTGGACTAAATGTTTACTGCCTTTTTTTTTCATTGCGCAACTAAGAGCCCTTCAAAAACTCGTCAGCACAAACCATTTCGATCTTTTACACTCGCACTCTTTATTACCTCAAGGATACGCTTGCAGTTGGATTGCCAGAAAAACAGACCTGCCCCATCTCACCACCAGTCATGGTAACGACGTCTTTGGACTTAGAGACAATGGAATGTATGGTAACATGAAACGAGCAGTATTGAAGGCGGCAGACGCAATCATTGCCAACAGCTCAGCGACGCAGGGAGCTATTACCCGGCAGGGAGCTGCGGCGAGCAAAATTTATTTAATCCCGTCTTCCGCCAACATTTCACCCATAAAGCAAGTCGTAGCACAACGAGTAAAAACTCAATACAAACCCAGTGATGGTGGACCCCTCATTATATTTGTTGGTCGGCTTATTGAAGAAAAGGGAGTGAGTGATTTGATAGCAGCTATATCGATCGTAGCAAAAAGCTTCCCATCTGTCCATTGCATTATTCTTGGTGAGGGTCAAGACCGAGCAAAGTTTGAACAACAAGTGTCGAGATTCCATCTACATAAAAATATATCTTTCCTTGGTTGGATTGCAAAAGACCTAATCACTTCTTTTATTTCAGCGGCAGATATTTTTATTGGACCTTCTAAGCCGAATAAAATGGGCTGGACCGAAGCTCAAGGACTGACATTCGTCGAAGCTATGTATGCCAAAACACCCATCATAGCAACCCAAATAGGAGGCATACCAGACATGGTCAAACACCTCAAAACCGGAATCCTCATTCCTCCCAATGACGCAAAAGCCATTGCCGTCAATATCGAAGCACTTTTAAACAACTCAGGCCTCGCGAGAGAATTGACAAGCAATGCCCGCTCTCATTATGAAAACACATTCAGCAGAGCGATAGTGAGTCATCAACACATAGCCTTGTATAAAAAATTTTTTAAGCGTTGATAAGCATGCCAGCAGCATCTCATTAATCTCACAAGAAGAGCAGACCCACTCACATTTAAGACAACCTGCAATAAAAGTGAACATTCTATTTATCTGTAAACGATATTATACAAACAAAGATTTGCTTAACGATCAGTTTGGGCGCTTGTTCCACTTACCTCTAGAACTGAGCAAAAATGGGCACCAAGTAAAAGTCGTAGCACTCGATTACCGACATTCCATTGGTGAAACGTATGAGTGTGGAAGCTTGCAAATTAGCAGCTATCCCACGAAAGCCCTGGGAGCTTCATTACTGTTATCCCAAAATTTGCAATACCTGTTTACTTTTGCTCCTGATTTCGTTGTCGGCTCCGGTCACATCAATACAGCCTATCTTGCTTGGAGAATAGCACTTAAACTCAATGCTAAATTTATCTTTGACCTGTATGACGAATACAGCACTTTTCCGACTTGTTGTATGATACCTGGAATCGCCAAAATCCAGTCGATGCTTATTCAGAAAGCGGCAAAGACCATTGTAGTAAGTCAAAAACTTAAAGAAAAACTCAAGGTGAAAGAAAATGCTATCGTCATTGAGAATGGAGTAGACACTTCACTGTTTAAACCAATTGCAAAGTCCTTTGCCCGCAAAGAACTAAACATTCCGGAGCATCACATTATTATCGGTTACTTCGGTTCACTACAAAAACGTCTGGGCACACATATTTTATTGGAAGCTATTTCAAGACTGAGAAAAGACAATGCTGACATGTTTCTTCTCCTCGCAGGTAATAATTGTGACAATTTCAAGTTTGCCAACGACAGTGTAAACTATCTTGGATCCCTCCCCCAAACTAGAATACCCACGCTCATAGCTGCCTGCGACTTGGTAGTCATTCCATATCCGGAATCGCCCCAAAACAATGTGTCAACTGCCTGCAAAATTCCAGAATATCTAGCATGCCAAATACCCGTCGTATGTACAAGAATAGCAAATTATTCTGATTATTTTTCTGAATCTTCTTTTACTCTTTGTGAGCCCGGAAACGTCGAAGCTCTGATGGAGCAAATAAAAGTGCAACTAAAAGAACGCGAGATCTGCCCGTTCCCAGAAGAACTCAAGTGGCACGTATTGGGAAAAAAACTGGAGACATTTTTGTTGCCGGGATAAACTTAACATAACATTCACCTCAAGTATTTATAATATTATTAAAATATTTTTCCCATCCATAATCGGACTTTGCATAAAAGCCACCTGCAAAACATCCCCAAATTCTTTATTGCAACTCGGAGCAAATGATCCTTACCTGCGAACGTAAATCTTATAACCTTAATATTGCTGTCTAAACCGCTCAAGTGTCCTAAGATGGCTGCTCTATGCTGACCATCACGAATAACATTCTGACCATTAAAAAGGACAATACCACTCCCATCAGCTTTGAATTTATCGTCCTTCATCAATTCAAGCAGATTTAGCAGTCTACTTTCATTATTTATACCTAAATAATTATATTGTTCGTATGATAAGAAATCTGTTTTGTCCCCTTGCAAATATCTAAAAGCAGGTGTTTGGCGGACAGGTAAAAGCTTCATAAACTTTAAACCAAATTTATATTTTGAATAAACCACACATCTCAGCTTCTCCAGCCTAATTTCTTCTATTTCTATTTTTTTTAAATTCTTCAAGTATGCAGAACACTCATTCAAAAAATGCTCGTCGAAATCTTTGAGCTTATAGCCGCATAAAACATCCAGATTAGTCAAGGACTCCCTGACCAATTTAGAAAAATCTAAAAATTCGGTTATTGTAAAATCAACTCGGGTGTTATCCACATGCAAATGAATCGACTCTCCTATGTTATCTTCAAGCACAAATCTGGAAAACTTACTTCCTTTTGTATTTGCACTTGCTAATGTGATTACAGCTGGGTTGCTCATATCTAGTAATTCTTAAACTCGATATATTTTTTAAAAATAATTTCGTATTCTCCTCTTTTTAAATATTCCATCAAAAAAGGAGTAAACTTAAAAAATATTAATTTTAGTTTACATAAAATGCTTTCTTCATCAATCAGACTAAGCAATTCGCTAATTCTATTAATATAACCATACGAAAAAATTTTTTTGTCAAAAACAGATCTGGCTACAAGCGTAACCAACTCATCCTCATAATCCATCGCCCAGTATTTGAAGTCCTTATTTTTACGAACTTTTTTATTTTCCCAGACGGATCCCTGAATTCGTTGGTCAAGAGGGATCCACTGCCCAGCGTCCAAGCTCCTAACAGCTAAATCAAAATTCAAATCGAACAAGACCCCCGCCTTATTTTTCATTTGGATACATGGCTGGACTCCGTATAAAAAAACGTCTCTCTCGAGTGGATGCTTGGCTCTGCAAAAACCATTGTCTTTCAGAAAATCGACCATTCTGTTTTTACAGCTATGGCGAATCAGGATGTCTATATCCTTACCGTATTCTAAATGCCCGGGTATTTCGTTACCAATATTTCGCATGAGAATGTATTCACAGCTACTCTCGTTCAATAGCTCAAATGCCCTGACAATCTCTTCCTCGGCGATATTCAACTCTCTAAACCCTTAATTTTCCGTAAATTTTTTTCTGCAAGTAGAATTGAAGATGCAAACAACAAATAGTCTTTTTTATCTACCTCAAAGCGAAGTTTATCAGACTGGATGTGAATTTGTTGATCCTGGCCAGCAACAGGTGGGTGGTTCAACTCTATTTTGAGATTCATGTTCGAGATTTTCCCCTCGGATAATATTTTTATTTTTTCGCCCATCCTAATTTTTTGTTAATGTTAAGGCTCTTATTGGCTTATTAAGCATAGAACCAAAATTCGTTACCATATCAGGCACACTAAAACCATCCACTTCACACTCTATTATTTCATAACTGAACCCGCATTCTTTCGCTATATTCAAAATTCTCGATTTAAAATTGTCTAGATCATACAACCGAGCGAAGTGTCCATCATCATCTCCTCCTGGTAGCGATGCAGTTGGATCATACAGCCTACATGAATTATGGTCGAAATGTTTGCTACCAGTAACATTCCAGCATTCAATATATTTATTCACTAAGAATAACGGGATAATTACCAAAACACCTCGCTTTTTCAAAAGTCGATACGCTTCTTTGATAAATGCTACATCTTTGCTTTCTTGAAAATGCTCAAATGCATGATGACAGGCAATTTTATCCACGCTTTCGTTATCCAGATGAATATTTGATACATCTCCACCAACTACACTAATCCCATGCTCTACAACCTGAACTCCCTCATAGATATGATCGGACAAATAAAGTTCATCAACTCCACATTCTCTCCTTAGTGCCTCTAAATACTTTGAGCGTCCACCTGCTGCATCTAAAACACTATCCCCTTTTTTAACATTTAAAATATAATACGAAAAGAAAAACTCCAAGCCCTTCTTGTGAATATTGGTTGTAATAAACTCATCCAGCCCCCCTGCCCTCAACCATTTCTTTATATCAATGCTTTTTACATTTATCTTTTTTTTATGAGATACGTCCAATTGTTCAAATAAAAGTGCAGACACTTCTCTATCTAAAACCTCATTCCACTTCTTCTTTTTTATTTTATTTATGATTTTATTTATCATTCAACACCCTTTCCATCTTACACACATCAAACACTTTTTTATACTAACTTCCACTATTTTTTATATTTTTTATTATCAATTCAACCTTTAAGTTAACTTAGTATCAGCATTTGGGAACAATGACTTGCCACTATCCTTTGGTCCATTCAATAAAACTCAGCTAAAATGACTTGCGGCCCCTCTCCAGATGGAGCTGCACATTCGACTCAACCTATATTTTATCAAAACGTTATGATAAATCATCTAATTTTAATTTCTGATTCTAAAGTTAATTGAAGCTGTGCCACAGTAGCAGATCTATTATTTAACCTAAGCGTTAAGGACTTTAGTACATTTTAATTTTTGCATTTATTAAGACAGAATATTCAAAAATCTTATAGGTATAAACATTGCCCTAGTTTGCTGTTTCCCAATATTGGCGAGATTCGCGTTAAAAAATGAGCTAAAAAAAGTAGAAACTGCATAAGAAATTAGCGTTGCAATTGCAGCACCGTATCCTAGATACGCCGGAATGAGCAAGAAATTTAACAGAACATTTAAGAGTGCCCCAGCGATCGTAGAACCCATGGAGAATTTGAACATTCTTTCAGCCGTCAAATACTGACTTCTGGCGATTCCTAAAAAAATAAATAAACAACTCCATACATGAATACTCAAAATAGCTCCAGCTGGCCTGTAAGCCTCTCCAAAAAGTATCCGTATAACCTGAGGCCCTGCAATCGAAAGAGGGATAACAATAAGATAAGCTAAACCTGCATTCAAATCAAAATAACTTTGCAGACGCTTTTCATAAAGCGCTTTGCTTTCTCTGCGAGTTTTCAAGATAGCGGGAAATAATGATATTGCCAAAACGGAAGGTATAAAATACGAGAACGAACTAATTTTCACTGCTACTGCATAATGGCCAACCGCTTTATCTCCGATAATTGCTCCCAGCATAACTTGGTCGATTTTCATAAAAAGCATAGCAGCCAATCCAGCAAAAGCGAGCGGCCAAGACTGACCCAACAGGTTACGCACAGAATACCAACTTGGCGCCCACCGCAGAATTGAACCAAAATGCCTGCCATAGAGGTAATTTTTAAATAAACATCCCGTAATCAATTCAAAAACGAACAGATATCCAAAAACGAGAAGATCAGCTCCTTGCACAATCGCAACAATCTTCAAGATGGCAAAAATTGCTGCTGAAGCACTGGAAGCTATTACCGATAAACTCGATCGTATCTGCGACTGAAACCAAATGTCAATATAATCAAACGATGAAAGAAGCATCTGGCAACCCAACAGAGCAAATAGGCATTTGACCAAGTTACGATCGGCCTGTGTAAATATGGCGAGCAGCATCAAACAATAAATTGATATTCCCATGATAGAACTGAGGACAAAACAGGTTCCTATTATTTCGTTACGCTGCTCAGGCAACTCCACCATCTCGCGCCTGGTTAGTTGCGTAAGCCCTAACTGGCTAGTTACTCCCAACAGACCCACAACAGACAGCACGAAATGAAATAACCCGAAGTCCTCCGGTCCCAAATGACGCGCAACCGCAACAGATACAGACAGTCCAATGAGCAGGTTGAATATCTGGCCGCCAAACAACCAAGAGGTGTTTTTCAAGTAAAGTTTGAACCCTGCATGAGTGTAGGCAATTTCAAATAGTTTTTTGACTCTTGAAAGCATTCGCCGTTTCCAGCAATCTAATCATTGTTGACACGATTTAGTGCAAATAATAACCCAAATAATGTCCCAATATTAACGGTTTTCACGCGTGTATCAATGTTTTGCTGGCTCATAAAGTTCAACGCTATCGATCAAGCTATTAACAATAATCTTGCCAACAATATTCAATTAATAGTGTTGTGCAATCCCTAAGAAGATATCAATTTATGTTTTTAAGGATTACTGAAATTGCATTAAAGATATAGATGAAATTTCGCGATTTTATACCTCTAAGCGTCAAAAGCAAAATAGCTGCTCACCTTACCCGTTGCCCGGCGCCGAATCACCAATTCTTATATAAATACTGTATTTTCAAAGTGGATCGAATCGGAGACTTCGTTCTTTCACTAGGGGCAATTCGCCAGATTATAGATCAATGCGGTTCGAAAAATTGTGTTTTGCTTCTGTCTACAGTGGTAAAGGATCTAGCTGAAAATCAATTCCCTAACGTTAAGAAGATTTTTGTTCCGGCTGCCGGTGAAGCTCTTTGGAAGCATGCATTCACTGCATATTTTGGAACTCGCAAGGAAATCGCATCCTATAGATTTGAATACCTAATTAGCCTAAAATATCATTACGAAGTCTATCATCGAATTGTCTGCTCTTGGGTCAATGCGCAACATAAAATCCTCTCCTACTCGACTTCTCTTTCGACCACTCCAACAGAAGATCCAATTTTAGCCGAGCTTTTCGAGCAGACTATACCATACCCTGCAAATCACACATCCAATCAATGCCTCGAGATCAAGGCACATGTGCAAATTTTAACCACACTCTTTGGGGAAGATTACAGTTTCAACGATGCATTACCAAGGCTCGAAAACATTTGCTGTACAGAGAAAGAATACATTCTGTTTGTTCCTTATGGCGGAGAATCAATTCGCGATTTCCCCCAAATACTTTGGGAAGAATTGATGGACATTGCGCATGAGAAGGGATTGCCAATTAAAATTTGCGTTGCTCCAAAAGATGAAAAACGTGTTCAAGCGACAATCCAACGACATTTTTATGGGATTGCAGTGAACGTTGCCGTGGAATCCTACAAAAACTTAAACGACATGGTAAAAGCCATTGCTGAAGCCAAATGGGTGTGTTCAGTAGAAACATCGATAGCCCATATCGCAACAGCTCTGGACAAGAAGTTAATTGCATTGTTAGGAGGCGGCCATTACGGATATTTTGCTCCTTGGCAAAAATCAAAACGCCAACGATGGCTGATTAACGAAATAGATTGTTTTGGTTGTGGGTGGAAATGCATTCGCAATGAGCCTGTTTGCATGACAAAAATACCACGACATAAACTGCGTGACGCAGTAGAAGATTTACTGGCCTCTAGATGATCTTCGCGGATTAATATATGAACTTCAAGCTGTCAATTATAACGGTGTGTTTAAATGCTGAAAAACATCTGTGCAGGTGTATTGAGAGCATAAAAACACAGTCCTTTGATGATTTGGAACACCTGATTGTCGACGGGGGATCGACCGACAATACAATAGAAATCATCCAAAGCCATAAGCATCCAAAACTCAAATGGATAAGTAAAAAGGATGATGGAATCGCTGACGCCATGAACAAGGGCATTCAAATGGCTTCCGGGGAATGGCTGTTGTTTATTAATTCTGATGACTACTTACCCAACCCTTCCACGCTGAAGATTGCCTTTCAGGATATCGAGAAAAAGGGTGCACAAAATTGTATCTGGTTATTTCCCGTTATTCTTACTGGAGGCAACCGACCAGAGCAGCTCATAACCGTTAAAATCAGCAGGCTTTGGCGAAAAATTCCTGCTTGCCATCAGGGCATGGTCTTTCACCGCAGTGTATTTCAAAAATCAGGAAATTATGATTCACGTTTCAAAATTTGCATGGACTATGAATTCTTAATGAGAGCCTCTAAAAATGATGTATCTATCTACTCAGCAGATACAGTTATATGCAATTTTGATAATTCGGGTATTAGCAGTTCCAGAATATGGAACAATGAAAAACTTCGCTTAGAAGAAGAACGACAGGTTCATCTGTATTATTCCGAAACAGCAATCTGCAAGTGGTTTTACAAAGTCTATTGGGCATTATATTTTCCTTATAGAAGGATTTTAAATCTTTTTCATTAATGCCATCATTATTCAAAGCCATGCTTCTTTCGAACAGGGCATAAAGGCCCCCGCTTCACCTTGTGATTTATTCGTGAGATGCATTCACTCATTACACCCAGCGTCAACCATTGAATGCCGCCGAAAAAATAATAATACACTGAAAAACTTTGCCACCTTAATTTTTGTATCGCGACGATCGTACTCAAGCAATACTGCGAAGGTATTCTCCCTTCTACTATCGTCTACGCAGATACAAAGTTCACGAAGTTGGTTCGCTATGAGTTTAAACTGCGGATGCAAATGAACAAGAAACAAGAAAATCGTGTACGTTACCACTGTAACTGACCGTTGCAACCCTGAGTAAGCAATTGGAGCGAACGACCTTTTACAAGGCAAGATCTTTATGAATTTAATCAGGGACGTTGATTTGCTTGTAAAACCTGAAGTATGTCTCACATTGCGTTTATGGTAAAGATTTAGCCCAGCTTTCCAAATAATCTTTGCGACTGTTTATTTCTATTTCCGATGGAGTGTATCCAATCACATCCACAACTTGTGAAATGCGCAGAGAATATAAGGGATTCTGGTGATATTCATATAAAATCTTTGTTTTAAAGTCATCATCCAGATCATTATTATTTACGAGTAAATAAGAATTTGAATCAAAATCATATTTTAAGCGCTCAACAAGATACAGCGTCCCCGCTAACCGGCTTGATAAATAATCTTTAACTGCTTGCTTTCGCGAATTTGCAATTTTGACTGTTAACGTATTCACTTCATTGATAATATAATAGCTGGCATTTTCAGCAATAACCGTATCACTTCTCTTAAGTTCATTTTTTATGAATTGATCAATTAAAACATAATCAACTTCAGCGGGGTTTTTTCTCGCATGGTCTCTGTAATTAGTTTTCGAGAGACTTACACCTGCGACAAACATCCAGGCCAAAACCAGGACTGCGATCCGCTGCTTTCGATTTTTTACAATCCGAACGACAGCAAATGCTCCCCAGAATGATAATCCCAATTGAAATGGAAGGGAAAGCCGTAAAACAACTAAGTTACTGAAAGGCCACGCATAAAACAATTGAATTGTAAGAGCCAATAAAAAAACCAAACAGGTAATAAAGTAGAGAACATCAACATCATTCCATTTTTTTCTGTTTAGAATTTTATTTATAAAATAAAGCACTCCCCAAACACACCCTGAAAGTCCTACCAAAGAAACCAATACAGAATTTGGAGCCAATTTCTCAAAACTGAAATAATACATCAACATTTCAGCTAAGTTATCATAGAAATATGCAAATCCAAACGGTCCTCCCTCGACACCAATATTATCTAGCTCCCAAAACCTTCTATTCAAAGAAAATAAAGACTGTTGCCAAAGCGTCGGTATCAAAAAAATGGGGCATAAAAACAGAGGCCATTTAATAGCGACTTCACGCTTTTTTATCCAACAATAAATGATAGCAACAATCGGAATAAAAAGATAAATCACAGATTCATAACGCGTATGCGCTAACAGCAGGGAACTGAAACACAAAGAAGCAAGTTTCCATGTATTGGGCTCATGCATATAATTTAAGGCTAAAATCAAGGTCAACGAAATCATCACCAGATTCAGCATTTCCATAGAACCGCTTACGGCTGTTTGAGGAAAAATAGGCACTGTGATAAAAAGAGTCAAAAACAGCAGCCCACAAGTCCTACCGCCCACTCGCCTGCCTAGTCCATAGATTAGGCCAAGAAACACAGGCAATAGAATCATATTCAGGTAGATAGGATTATTCACTCTGTACCCCGTAAAGTCATGCAATAATGACACCATGAAGTGAAAAAAAATAGGCCGCTTATCCACAAACCCATTTAAATATTCATAAGAGTTAAGCATGTGGTAAGCACGAGTCGGCACATACACTAAACGCGCTTCACTCATGACTTTTGAGGTAGCAGCAATCACATGTTCGTCCATCAGGATTTTAAACTGAACTGGCTCTGCACGAATAGTCAATACGGTCGCCAAAGCAATAAATGCCAAATCTAGTATTGGTATTTGCTTCCAGACTTTATTTTGAACGCAATGGCAAACCCACCCACAATATCCACGATATAACGATAAAACAAAGAGTCCGAATAAGATAAAAATAAACCAATAGCTGCTATATTTAAAACTGATTACTTCGAACTCACTATCAAACGCAAACTTGCCAACAAAAACCGAAAAAGTGACAATTAATATCAACAATAAAAATCTTGTAAATTTAGACATGAATGATTCTTTACTTAATAATTTTCAATTTTTCGATCTTTTTGCTAGTTCTTAACATAATTTTAAAATATCCCAAGTGCATAACCCTCTTTATTCGCAATCATTCCAGACAGCAGAGCTTTCCAGTCACCATCTCAATTATAGCGCACTCTCCATTCACATATATACACATCTACAAACAATAACTTCACTAATAACTGCAGAGCATTGCGCTTCACTCAAATCCCTAGTACAAAAAAAACCGCTTGTCATTTCGACAAACGGTCTTGAAAGTTAGATTTCTAAATCTTTTGTTAATATTCAAATTCTGCAGTTTGGCCGCCTGGTGTTGCCACATCCAAAGTTCCACCGTCTTCGCTGACAATCAAAGTCGAATAAACTTCTTCAGCAACATCTTTGATCTCTGGCATGTAGTTATCGTCAATCAACTTAGTATAAGTAACTTCAGTTGAACCCGTTTCCAGGATATACTGAGCACCCGCAGACGCAACGTTTCGCAAATTGTTGATCATGGTTTTTTCACGAGACTGTTCACGAACCTTTTGGAATGCTGGAATCGCCATAGCTGCCAAAAGTCCAATGATGACCACAACGATCATAATCTCGACAAGAGTAAATCCTTTTTTGCTGTTTCTTTTCATTTATATTCTCCTTTTAATTAAGTTATGTATTATAATATTCTTCTATCGGTAGTATACTGACAGAGTTTATTAATAAAGCTTAATCAGCTCCATTTGCCAAGGAAAAAGGCTGCTTTTTCATTTTTTTTACAAATTTTTTCAAAACCAACAAAATTTAAGGGGTAATCTTTATATAATTGTGGCCTTAGATTTACTGACTTACAGTTTACTAAGAAGCATTCATGCATTGGATTTCTTAGCAAATACAATTTTGCCACCAGCCGACGGAATAATACCAACTACTTCAACATGAGCGACTTGTCCAATCATTTGACTCGCGTCACTGACCACTACCAAAGATCCGTCTTCGAGGTATCCCACAGCCTGACCCGGTTCTTTGCCCGTTTTGACCAATTCGACCTCAAATGTCTCACCAACGAGTGTTTCTGGGTGCATCGCCTTACCTAGACGATTGAGGTTGAGCCACTCAATGCCGTGAAACTCAGCCAATTTAGCGAGGTTATAATCAGTGGTCAGCAGCCTCGCTCCGAGCGACTCCGTCACGAAGATAAGTTTCGCATCCACTTCCTGTGAACGCACGACCTCACTCTCGTGAATACTGATGTGCAAATGATTGATTTTTCTTAATTCGTTAAGCACCTGCAACCCCTTGCGTCCCCGCTCTTGCCGAACTGGATCCTGAGAATCCGCAATGTACTGCAGTTCGGTCATGACAAAACGGGGAACAATCAACTCCGACGTCATAAATTTCGATTTACAAATACCTACAATACGGCCGTCGATCAATGCACTGGTGTCTACAACAACCAAGGGTGTATCTGTTTTCTGAGGAATAAATTTAACGTAAGGGATGACGAGGTTAAATTCGTCGCGTCCTCTTAAGGCAACCACTGCGCCTAGGTACATACAAATAACAAACATTGCCAGGCGCACCTGGAAAAGCAGGCTGGGATCCCCATGTTCGAATAAGGGTGAGGTCGACATTAAAAATGCAGTCAAGGCACCCATCGCCAAGCCGAATGTCAGAGCCGTCAGTCCCCGCAATGAAAACCCTTTGAGGAACACATCGACCAGAATGGTAAATGCTCCAATTAAAGCACCGAAGAGTAAATAGTAAACGAGTCGATCGGTCCCGTCAAAATTACCTGCATACCACAACAGCCAGGCTCCAGTTACGCTGAGTAAAAAAAACAGGCAGCGGATAATGAATATCGTTTTTTGCATGCAGCTTAATCTTTAATTGCAACCATTATGATGAAAGGCAGCGCAATCATGCCAAACATGACGACAGACAGGATAGTGATCGCTCTTCGTGCTTTCGCTTTCTCTTCTGGGGTTAAATTTGGCGGTTCTTCAAAATTGGGTTGGCTCATTTTTTCTGCACGTTATTCTGATTCTACGTCTACTAAGACAATATAACGAAATCCAGTCAACCGATTCCGGCTGATGGCATTTTTCCACGCAATCGGAATATCGGCCAGAAAATCAATCGAATCCCCAGCGCTGCCTCCGGCTACCATTGCTTCAGACGCTTGATCGCTTTCCAACCACTCGGCAACATTACCCAGCAAATCATAAAACCCTTGCGCATTCACTTGCTTGGATCGCACCTTTTGACTCGATCCATCGCAATTTTCTGCAAACCATGCGATGGCATCGAGCTTTACGTAGCGCAGGCTGCCGACACCCGCTCTGAACTCAGATTTGCGCGGCAATCTCACCTCTCTCGCTAACACCCACGACAATTTCTGACAAAATTCTTGCGCTTCAAAATAATTGACTGAATCCACCGGCAAGCGCTCCCCCTTATGGCGACTCGGATTCGTCAACATGATGCTGGCATAAAAGGCCTGCGATACTTCAGTCGTAGCCATCTGCACAGCTTGCATGCCCGGTACTGGCAACAATTGACCATAGATGCGGTCTTGGAAAAAGGCGATATCCTCCTGGATAAAACTTAAATACTGCAGTTTCAGCAAAAGTTCATTGCTCAAAATACGGCTTCTCGGGAAATTCTCCTTAAATTTTTCCGCCTTTTGGAACAGCCCATTAATGATTTCCACCGCCCGCCAATGATTACGGCCCCGCAGGTATGCATCCAATTGCTCGACCTGGCCCAAGATATCTTCACCCAATTCCTGGCTCAGTGCAGTTTGATTCAATGCCTCCAATTTTTCAAGTTTCGCCCTGGATGCAAACCGGCTGCTGGCAAATTCGTCATTCAATTTGGCCTGTAATCGCGCGGCCTTCTGATAAAAATCTCCCGATTGACGATAGGCTTTGTCACGGAAAGCTTGTTCCCCCTTGTCGATCAAATCAGCTATTTCCCCATATAATTCGCTTGATTCCAGCGAGTCTAAATCGACTTCCAAATCTTTAAGACGGTTCAAATCTGCATACATCAAACCACGGTATTCCATGTTTATTTTTTTTTGCGCAGCTATCGCCTGCGAGTAATGCTGCCGCGCCGCCGCCCAATCTTCTATCTCAATTGCCGCCAAGGCGGCTGCTTCTTCGGCAAGCGTCTCCTCGTACAAGGGCAATGCCGATAATTTAGTGAATTCCCGCTCAAGGCGAATCGCACGCGTTACATTGCGTCGACTACTTTTGGGAAATTCAATATTGATACGCTGCTGCAGAGCCATCGCTCGTCGCAAATTTTTTAGCCCCTTGAGGGGAGGCTCGCTCGCTGCGAATGAATTTGCGCGCCGTTCTTGTTCGACACTTTCAACCCATAATTGCTTTGCAGCCTGTTCTTGATACAGAGATTCCAGGCGTACTAATCGCTCATTGGCTTCCCGGTCGAAACCACCGATTCCAGAAATATACTGTTTTTGCAAGTCGATAGCCTGTTCCAGCAAATCCAAATCCGCATCCGTCGGCTCCCGCAATCCATCAATCGCCAGATACGCCTGCTCAAGCTCTTCACTGCGAGTTAACACGTCCATAATCGCTGCGTCCGTCTTCCGGTGGACGACATCTTCAGGGCTCACGTTTCTGGGCCCGAGCAAGGTCAACCCGTAAAAGAGCCCCAAACCCAACGCAATCACAACAGATATAATACAAAACCGAATAATACCCCCGAAACGATAACGAAAACTGTTCTCTCGAAATGCCATGTATTTATGCGTTGATTAGATGATAAGATGATAAGATGATAAGCAAGAAAAGAATTGAGCTCCGCAGCTCGTCATTTTAGTCGATCTATCATCTGTATATGTTTAACACCATCACCATTATAGGCCCCGGTCTTCTAGGGGCTTCGTTGTTGCAAGCTGCGCGCAAGAATGGGCTTTGTAAGCGTACCGTCGCATGGTCCAGGCGACCGGAAACACGGATAAAATGCGAACAACAGGACTGGTGCGACACCATTACGGCTACCCTTTCCGAAGCTGCGGCCAAAGGCGACTTGATCGTCGTATGTACACCAGTTGAGACGATTGTGCCCATTATTCAAGAAATACAGGCACACCTCCAACCGGGCACCATTATAACAGATGTGGGCAGCACAAAGAGCCTGGTTTGCAGGCAAGCGCACGCTGCTGTTCCAGAAGGAACTCACTTCATCGGCTCACATCCAATGGCGGGTTCTGAGAAAACAGGCCTAGAACACGCACAGGCTGACCTCTTTCAACGGCGGGCTTGCTTCGTCACACCGCTCCTGGATACAGATGCCACCGCCTGTGAAAAAGTGGTTCGATTCTGGACTCAAATCGGCATGGATGTGCAAACAACTAACCCCGAAAAACACGACGAAATTGTCGCCAACATCAGCCATTTACCACATATCCTGGCGTCAACCCTCTGCTGTCATCTGGCCAAACAAGATACCACCTGGATCAATTACGCTGGCGGCGGGCTGCGCGATACAACGCGCATCGCATCGGGAGACCCGCATCTGTGGAAAAGTATCATCCAGCAAAATCGCGAGGAAATCTTGCATGCGATCACTGGATTTGAGCAGGAAATTCACAACATGCGTGCTGCCATATATAATGACAACCTGTTCGATGTGATCAACATCCTGGAGCGCGGCAAACAATATCGAGATAGATTCTGTCCATAACGCAGCACACAGGGTCGCTTCATCCAGCCATTTGCAGCGGTTTAATCAATCGGGCCATACCAGAGGGCCCACTCAATGTCCAGTATGCCGTGGATACAGACCCTCGCCCGGAGCCCTGGATACGTCTTGACCGTCTGCCTCCGATTTTGTAAGCACATGGCATTATTATGAGATATCAAATCCTTCAAATACTCGCTCTGTGTCTAATCCTCTCGCCTTGTGGAGCATTCGCCAAACCTGCAAATAAAAATAAGCACAGATTATATTTGCTAAACCAATGACAGCCCTTCACCTGAACGATTCAGCAGCGTAATCCATATACATCCACCCGCGCAGTGAAACCAGAGACCCTTACTCTCCAGCCATTTCAAGCCCCGGTAAAGGGCTCCATTTGTTTACCCGGCTCGAAGAGCATCACCAACCGTGCCCTCATCTTAGCTGCGCTTTCCGAAGGTGCTCTCACCCTTGAAGGGGCATTATTTAGCGATGACACCCGCTATATGGTGACAGCTCTACAGTCCTTAGGACTGAAGGTGGATGCCGACGCAACGAATAAAACCATTACGATCATCGGCAAAGGTGTGGCCTTTCCAAATAATTGCGCTGACATCTTCGTGGGCAATGCCGGTACCGCTGCACGCTTTCTCACTGCGATGCTGACCCTCCAACAAGGCGGAACGTACAACATGGACGGCTCAGCAGCAATGCGCAAACGTCCGATGCGTGGCCTGCTGGACACACTTGAAACCATCGGTGCCGCCGAAGTCGTCTACCACGGAGAGGCCGGGTTTTTTCCGTTTACCCTCCACACCAAAGGCGTACCGGGCGGTGACTGGGCAGTTGATGCATCTGCCAGCAGCCAAATCCTCTCTGCTTTACTAATGATTGCTCCGCTTGCCAGCAGTCCTGTTACGCTTACGCTGCAGAGAGAAACGGTCTCACAACCGTTCATCGGCATGACGCTGGGGATGATGGCTCAATTTGGGCAAACCGCTCAAGCTAACAGCGACTTGGGGCCGTTCTCGTTTGCGGGCTCGGGCCGCTATGCGTTTCCCAAAGGGGGCTACCCTATCGAACCCGACGCCACCGCCGCCAGCTACTTCATGCTGCTCCCATGGATTGCCGGAGGACAACTGCTGTTGCGCAACACCTACCACATCCACCTTCAGGGAGACATACGCTTCTCTCACGTTCTCGGCAAACTCGGTGCTTTTTTTGACGTCGAACAAGAGCACCTGTTGGCAAAGTATCCCGCTCCCAAGCACACGGGCATAACTGAAAACTTCAATGCCATCTCAGATACCTTCCTGACATTGGCTGCCATCACCCCTTTACTCAAATCACCCACCACGCTCACCGGCATTGCACATACACGCAAACAAGAAACCGATCGGATTGCTGCGATGGCCAACGAACTGCGCAAACTCGGCCAGCAAGTTGTAGAAACCGAAGACAGTTTAACCGTTTCCCCCGATCTTGCTAAAATGCAACACCTCACCCGCGAAACTCCCGTCGCGATCGATACCTACGATGATCATCGTGTAGCCATGAGTTTTGCAATCCTCGGTTCCCACAACCTGCACGGAGACGGCCGCCCTTGGCTCACCATCAACAACCCGATGTGTTGCGCCAAAACCTTTCCCCATTTCTTCGAAGAACTGCAAAAGCTCAACCCATGAAATGTTAACCCGAATTTCTCATCACTCACCGAGCATAGTCGCCCATGACCAAAAATAGGTGCACACAACCTGCCATCCGCATTTGCAGGGTATGTACCCAGCTGTATCCGCATGGCTGCATTTGGCACTGCTATTTTCTAGACATGCGCCATTCTGCGTCAATTCTGGTGAGAAATTCGGGGTAAAGATGGAGTCCCAACATTCATCATTTTCACTTTTTAACTTTTAACTTACCATGCCTTCTCCAGTTATCATCACAGTCGACGGTGGTGCCGCCAGCGGTAAGTCATCCACTTCCAGGCTCATAGCAGACCGCTTTAATCTCTTGCACGTCGACACCGGTTCTCACTATCGAGCGATTACTTATTCTCTTCTCAAGCAGGGTATCCGAGCAGATGACTTAGACGGTATTCGCAGACACCTTGAACACCTTCCTCTCGGCACCGAAGTGTCCGGCCACCGGGCATTGATTCGTATTAATAATTACTTACCTCACGAGACTGAACTGCGCAGTGAAATCGTTAACCAGCACGTGTCTCCCTTTGCTGCGGTTCCCGACATTCGCCAGTACCTCTTGAATTACCAGCGGTCGCAGGCTGATACTGCGGTGAATCACCAATTTAAAGGGCTCATCATCGAAGGCCGGGATGTGGGCAGTGTGATTTTTCCAGACGCTCCCATTCGCTTATTCCTCGATGCCGATGCCGCCACTCGCGCTGCGCGCAGAGCTCAGGAAGGACAAAACGATGCCATCGAACAACGCGACAAAATAGACAGCGGTCGCAAAACGGCCCCTCTCAAATGCCCGGAAGGTGCCATCCGTATCGACTCTTCCAACCTGACGTTGGCGGAGGTCGTGGCAAAGGTGGCCGCCATCATCGAAAACCAAACCGGCTTAATCGCCCGCTCATGAAGAACCCAGGAAATACTTTTTTTTATCAAATCGCTTGGACCGGCACACAGACATGGTTCAGGCTAATGCATCGCACCGAAGCTTACGGAGCCCACAACATCCCCGCCAAGGGTTCATTTATCTTGGCGTGTAACCACGCAAGCTTCCTTGACCCTCCCGCATTCGGCGGTAACCTGCCCCGCGAACTACATTTTTTTGCCCGCAAAACGTTATTCAAGGGAGTATTGGGAAGAATCATCACCGACCTGAATTCAATCCCGGTTGACCGCGACGGCGACTCCGACATCTCCGCGTTTAAAAGGGTATTCAGTGCCCTGAAAAACGATGGCGGTTTACTCCTGTTTCCGGAAGGCACCCGCACCCCGAACGGCCAGTTACAAACTGCGAAAAAAGGCGTGGGCCTGATTGCCTGTCGCGCACAGGTTCCGGTCATACCAGCTAGAATTTTTGGCAGCTATGCGGTATGGGGACGCCATAAAAAAATTCCCGATTTTCGACCACAAATAAAAATCGTAATCGGATGCCCTCTATCCGTAGAGGATTTCGATCCGGGTAAACACGATCCTCAGCGCTATCAAACGGCTGCCAACACCATCATGGCCGCCATCACACGTTTATACATTCCCTATCAACATGCAGTTTAACATAAACGATTAGACACCAGCTATGCAAAGCCATGAAACCACAGCCACGCGTAACCGATACGCCGAAGCCGCTCAAAACAAAGAGCCGGCTTTGTGTTGCCCAGTCGATTATGATCCCCAATACCTTCAAGCGATTCCTGCAGAAGTCATTGAAAAAGATTACGGCTGTGGTGATCCGAGTAAATACCTTAAATCTGGTGAAACCGTCCTCGACCTCGGCTCGGGCACCGGGAAAATCTGCTTCATCGCTGCCCAGGTAGTCGGCCCGAAAGGTAAGGTCATCGGCGTCGACATGACAGATGCTATGCTCGAGGTCGCCCGTCGCAATGCGCCGCTTGTGGCCCGGCACATCGGCTATGCCAATGTCGAATTTCGCAAAGGCATGATTCAAGATCTGCAAAGTAATCTCGAAAGCGACGAGCCGTTGATTGCGGACGAATCAATCGACATTGTGGTATCCAATTGCGTATTGAATTTGGTAGAACCCAATGGCAAGCAGCAGTTGTTTGCCGAAATCTATCGCGTTACTAAAAAGGGTGGTCGGGTAGTCATATCTGATATCGTCAGTGATCAACCCGTGCCAGCAGCGATGCAGCAGGATCCGGAACTGTGGAGCGGCTGCATCTCAGGCGCTCTGACCAAAGTCGATTTTATTATGGGGTTTGTCGCCGCCGGATTCGATAACGTCAAAACCCTGAAATTCGATACCACTCCCTGGCGAACCGTTGCCGGTATCCACTTTCATGCAATCACCATTGAGGCCAGTAAAGGCGTCACTGAAGATGGCTGCGACAGTGGGCAATGCTGTTGATGGCCGTTGGTCAGTCGTCAGTAGACGTTTACAAATATAAACTATTTTTAAAATTAATAAATAATTTTATAAATTTTGAATAACTTCATCCATACGTTAGAGCAGCATCGACTCAAGCTTCAACGCAAAAACCCAAAGATCCTGCAACTCAATGTCGGCAAGATCTGCAACCTTGCTTGTGTGCACTGCCATGTGAATGCGGGGCCGTGGCGCAAGGAGGTGATGACACGAGAGACGATCGACAACATCCTACGTTGGCTTGAACCGACAGATATCGAGACCGTCGACTTGACCGGTGGTGCTCCCGAGATGATTCCTGATTTTCGCTACCTCGTTGCAGCTTTAAAGCGTCAAGCAACTGCCCGCCACATTATTGACCGCTGTAATCTAACCATTCTGCTCGAGCCTGGCTACGAAGATATGGCTGATTTTCTTGCTACCCACGCAGTTGAAATCGTGGCGTCGATGCCTTGCTACAGTCCCGATAACGTTAACGCTCAACGCGGTGACGGAGTATTCGATAGCTCAATTGCAGCGCTGCAACGTCTTAACGAAGTTGGCTACGGCATGGATCCTGAATTACCGTTACATTTGGTTTACAATCCAGTTGGCCCCTCCCTGCCGCCAGCTCAAGCTGAGCTAGAGGCAGATTATAAGGATGCGCTCAAGACACATTTTAACATCGTCTTCAATCGACTTTACACGATTACCAATATGCCTATCGCTCGCTTTGCGTCCTACCTGAAACAACACAATAAACTGGAGGAATATTACGCACTACTTATTTCTCATTTTAATCCGGCCTCTGTCGAAGGATTAATGTGCCGCGACACGATCAACGTGAGTCACGATGGTCGCGTATTTGATTGCGACTTCAACCAAATGCTGAACCTGCCTATGCCTTACGGTCAAACCGACACGCCTTATCTGTGGGATCTGAACATCGACGCACTCTTCGGTCACTCAATCAAAACCGCACACCACTGCTTTGGCTGCACAGCCGGTGCAGGCTCTTCATGTCAAGGATCTATCGCGTAACCGCGGTTTTCTATTTACCTGCATATTGTATTTCAGGTTCAGGAAATTTCGTGAACGGTCCATAAAAGCCTGGAGATGGATACATGCCCCATCCGCCAAAATTAGTCTTATGTTTCAACCGCCACGAGATGCCAAAATCCCTCCCCTTAAAGCGGCTTGTTTGCAGGGTGGTTTATGCAGTCTATGGATTGGGAACGTCATGGTTTTACATCACCTGTTTAACCTGGACACCTTATTCAGTTTTCTGCTTGTCGCGCTCTATGTGCTGGGTGCGAAAAGTTTCGTTAGCCTCAAGACATTGACCTGGTTAAATCTAAGCTGCGCCTGCCTATTGTTACTGGTTTTCATCCAGCTAACACCTAAGAATGACCGATCTTGGGATCCACCCGTAGCACGGTTAGCAAGGATCACGTCCACCCACACCCACATAAAAATTGAAAATCTGCGCAATTTCAGGTGGCAGGGTCCGCGCGACTTTGCGCCTAGCTGGGAGACAAAAATATACGATCTCAGCCAACTCGTACATCTAGAATTGATCGTCGTTCCTTTTGGGCTGGAAGCGCTCACCGCTCACACCATGCTCAGTTTTGGCTTTGTGAATGGCGATCGCCTGATCCTATCTGTCGAAGCACGTAAAGAAGTCGATGAGATATATGGATTGGCCGCTGGTACTTTGCGCCAGTTTGAACTGATTTACCTATTTGGGACCGAAACAGATTTACTCCAATCAAGGGCTGTATACAGAAATAATACGATTTATGCGTTCCCAGTGAAAGCAACCCCAACCTTTATGCGCCGACTGCTGTTACAATTATCAGACATTGCGAACGATCTCCATACTCGACCTGAGTTTTATTCAGTCTTGAGTCGAAATTGCACCACCAGTCTTATCGAGGCAATTAATCACACGCGTGGGCAGCCAATTGCATTTGCGTGGGAAGCCCTTTTTCCAGCGCAAGCAGGAGCACTCTTGCACAAGCTGGGCTATATGGACACAGAACTGGATTATCCAGCCGCTGTCCAAGCATTTCGTATTGATGAGAGGATCCGTGCATTTCAGGATCAGCCTCGGTTTTCTGAAGTCATCCGTCAGCACTAGCCCGAATCACCAGAATCGCAGCAGAATGGTTCAGGTCTAGAAAATAGCAGTGCCCAACGCAGCCATGCGGATACAGCTAGCTACACACCCTGCAAATGCGCATGGCAAGTTGCGTGCTGCTAGTTTCGGTCATGGGCAATTATGCTCGATGAGTGGTGAAAGATTCGGGCTAGCCATGCACTTTGGCCCGGCATGACACAGCTACTCCAGACTTTACGCATTCTCTGTTTAACTCGCGCCGAACTCGGGAAACGGGCCAGTATGCGCATGCGCAGTATTTCAACCTGAAGCTTGAAATACCCACACGATTCAACATGTTTGCTTTTCTATGTATGGATTACTCGAAAAAATAAACCGGCTATTGCCGAGCTGTCACTCAGCGCTCGACCTGGCTGAACGGGGACTGCAGCGACCGCTGAAAATACGTGAAAAAATCAGTTTAAAATATAACAGCCATTTATGCGTCCATTGTTCGTGTGCAGAAAATAAATTCAACTCAGCCATGCGTAAGCTTCGGGAAGCAAATGCCAAACGAAATACAAAAACCTAGTAAGCCTGAGACATTGGATTTAAATTCATCGAATTCGGCTCTTGCAACGCCCCTTCTCAACGAAAAAAATAAACTTTTCGCAAGCAGCTTCACTAGCCGGGCATCCCTATAATTCCAATTTAATTACAGTTTTTTTACCCGCGCGGCAATGGTCGTCAATCAGCCATCTAATGGTACGCAAAAATTGACAAACACATTGCAAATCAAAATTCAAAGTGATAACTTAATGAGGACTATGATTTTTAGAAACTTGATGCTGTGTGCTTGTGCGATTGCCCTAATGGTTCCTTTTTCAGGTTGTAGATTGCTGAATTTTGCTTCACAAATCGCCGGTTCAGCCGCTCAAGTGGCATTGGTAAAATTGACGTTTGGCTGTTTGCCAGAGGGCACATACCTGGATACGCCCGAGGGTCCTGTCGCACTGCAGGCACTGGAAGTGGGAGATACCGTCATCGGTTTCAGTGGTAGGCCTGTGCGGATTTTGCAGAAACATGTATACCTGGAAAACCACCTAAGCTCAGAATATATACAAATAACGTGGCAGGATGGAGCCAGCATCCGCACATCCGGCTTGCATCGGATTTGTGGCATACCGGCCAACACCATCCAAACGGGTGATACGGTTGCAGGCAAAGAAGTTGTTGCAATACAGGCATTTGGCAATATCGGCAAAAGTTACGACTTTCTGACCGAAGACGAGGGCTATCAGATCAACGGTATCCCGGTCAACAGTATGATTGCAGAGATGCAAATTGCTGCCATTGAATAACCTCTGCAGCAGGCATCCCGTATAAACAGCTCCCACAATCAAGCACGTTTGTGGTGCGCATTAGCCATTACACGGAGTGTATAGCAGGCGTGTTTACAATTTAGCCGCCTCTGCTGCCTCCGCAAAAAATTGCAGAATTTTAGGGATGTACGTCGCACGATGTCGCGACAGCGCATCGGTGTGTTGCCCTCCTTCGACAATCCATAGATCTTTGGGCTCTTGCGCGCGTGCATACAAGGCCTTGCTGTGCGCCAAGGGTACAACTTGGTCGCGAGTCCCGTGGATAAATGTGACAGGTGTTGGGCTTATGGCGGATACCCAGTCTGCCGGGTCCAAGCCATCCGAGACCAACAAAGGGGTGGCGATGGACAGCATCTTTGTAAATACATTCCGCGCCAGTGCAGACCTTGCTGCAGATTGATAAGAGTAAAAAGTTGAGTCGAGCAGCATACCGGAAATCCCTTGTATCTGTGCACGCCCGACCGCTG
>Ga0102943_1000050_pt1 | contig 72645 bp, 50 predicted proteins | sample SalPonC_black_MG_FD_78174 | JGI IMG/M metagenome (GOLD analysis project Ga0102943, IMG submission 78174) | Salt pond soil microbial communities from South San Francisco under conditions of wetland restoration - Salt Pond MetaG... | ecosystem: Environmental > Aquatic > Marine > Intertidal zone >...
GCGCGCCTTCAACCTCGAGTTCAAGCGGATCCAGTTCACGCCCGACCTCATGCCCAGCGACGTCACGGGCAGCGAGGTGCTCGAGGAGGACCAGAGCACCGGTCAACGCGTGTTCCAGTTCATTCGCGGGCCCATCTTCGCCAACATCGTCCTGGCCGACGAGATCAACCGGACGCCGCCGAAGACCCAGGCTGCCCTGCTGCAGGCCATGCAGGAGCGGCAGGTGACGATCGCCGGGAAGACCTACGATCTCGATCCCCCCTTCTTCGTGCTCGCCACGCAGAACCCGATCGAGCAGGAGGGCACCTATCCGCTGCCCGAGGCCCAGCTCGATCGCTTCATGTTCAACATCAGGATCGACTACCCGGAACTCGCCGAGGAACTCGAGGTCGTCCACCGCACCACCGGCGCACCCGGCGACGGAGTGGAACCGGTCATGACGGGCGAGGAAGTGCTCGAGTTCCAGCGACTCGTGCGCGGCGTGCCCGCTGCCGACAACGTGGTCGAATACGCGGTGCGGCTCACCCGTCTCACCCGTTCGCGCACCGACGACGCGCACCCGCAGGCGAAGGAGTTCCTGAGCTGGGGTGCCGGGCCGCGCGCCGCGCAGTACCTGATCCTGGGCTCGAAGGCACGGGCCGCGCTCGACGGGCGCCCCACGCCTTCCATCGACGACGTCCGCGCGGTGGCCCTGCCGGTGCTGCGCCATCGCCTGGTGACCAACTTCCACGCCGAGGCCGAAGGGGTCACCACCGACGACCTGATCCGTGAGCTCGTCGCCGCGGCGGGAGACTGATCGTGGCGGCCGAAGCCGACCGCATGCTCGAGCCCGAGGTCGTCAGTCGTCTCGGAGCGCTCGACTTCATTGCTCGCACCCTCGTCGAGGGTTTCCTGGTGGGTCTGCACCGCAGTCCCTACCACGGTTTCAGTGTGGAATTCGCCGAATACCGGCAGTACCAGCCCGGCGAGTCCACACAGAACATCGACTGGCGTGTGTACGCGAAGACCGATCGCCACTACGTGAAGGTCTTCCAGGAGGAGACCAACCTCCAGGCGCGGATCCTCCTCGACGTGTCGGCCAGCATGGACGCCACGCCCGAGGCCGGGCGGATCAGCAAGCTCCGCTACGGCAAGCTGCTCGCGGCGGCGCTGGGCTATCTGTTGATCAAGCAGAACGACGCCGTCGCGCTGGCCACCTTCGACGACGCGCCGCGGACCATGATCCCGCCGCGCAGCAGCCGACGTCAGCTCAATCATCTGCTCACCGTGCTGCACCGTGCCGAAGCGGGGGAGAAGACCGACGTGGGCCGCGTGCTCGATCGCATTGCCGAGATGGTGTGGAGGCGCGGCCTGATCGTGATCATCAGCGACCTGATCGACGATCCCGACCGTGTGTTGCAGGGGCTGAAGCACTTCCGGCACCGTCAGCACGAGGTGCTGGTCATGCACCTGCTCGACCCGCGGGAGATCGACCTGGAGATCGGCCGCGAGGCGAAGTTCGTCGATCCCGAGAAGACGGTCGACCCGGTGCGGACCCAGCCCTGGCACCTGCGGCAGAGCTACCAGGAGGCCATCCGTGGCTGGCGTGGTCGTCTGGCCCGCGAGTGTCGGCAGCACGACATCGACTACGTGCCGCTGTCGACCGACACCCCCTTCGAGGTGGCCCTGCTGGCCTACCTGAACAAGCGATCGCGGCTCGCGTGAAGCCCGAATCCCGAAGGACCGCTCCGTGCAGTTCCTGAACCCGGCACTCCTCTTCGGCCTGTTGGCAGCCGGAATCCCCATCCTGCTGCACTTCCTGAGCCGCCGTCAGGTGGTCGAGGTCCCCTTCGCGCCCCTGCGCTTCCTGCAGCCCACGCAGGAGAGACAGATGCGCCGCATGAACCTGCGGCGGCTGCTCCTGTTGCTGCTACGCATCCTGATCGTGGTCTGCGTGGTGCTGGCCGCGGCACGCCCGACGCTCACCGGGGCCCTGGCCGGACTCGCCGGCGGGGGCGAGGGCACGAGCGTGGTGGTGCTGCTCGACAACAGCGCGAGCATGCAGGCCGAGGTCTCCGAGGGCACGATCTTCGACCGTGCACGGGACGAGGCGATCGAGATCGCGCGGACCGCAGAGGGCGACGACGAGGTCGCCGTGCTGCTGTACAGCGACGTCACGCGACCGCTCTTCTCCGAGTTCGTGCGCGACCCCGGACTGATCGCCGCCGAACTCGGCGAGGTCGAACCCGGTGCGCGGGCCACCGACTACGTCGCCGCGCTGGAGGACGCACTGGAGTTCCTGGATCGGGCCGAACGTCCGCGCCGCGAGATCTACCTGGTGGGTGACTTCCAGATCGCCGATGTCGACTCGACGGTGCGCGCGCGCTGGTTGCGGACCGCGCGCGAGGTCGACGACACGGCGGTCTTCCTGCGACCCGTCGCCTCGGAACCCTTCGTGAACCGCACGGTCGACCCGATCCCGCCGCAGAGTGTCCTGCTCCGGCAGGGCGAGACCATCGACATCCGCGCGCGGGTCTCCCAGAACGGTGCCGAGACCGTCGAGACCCCTCTCTTCCTGGAGCTCGAGGGCACGACCGTCGGCGAGACCGGCATCGTGGTGCCGCCGGGAGGGAGCGCCCGCCACCGCTTCCCGCTGACCCTGCCCGAAGCGGGGGACGCCGGCGGCTCGGTGCGGCTGCGGCCCGATCGTTACGCGCTCGACGACGAGAGTTTCTTCGTGCTGGCGGTGAGCGATCAGGTCCCCGTGCGCGTCCTGCGCGGGGTGACCGGTGAGGAGGGCGCGCGGGATCCGCTGCTGTTCCTGCTGACCGCACTCGATCCCGACCGGGCGGGCCAGGGACGTTTCGCGCCGAGGGTCGAGCTGGCGGCCCGGTTCGACGTCGAGACCCTGCCCGAGGCACCGGTCGTGCTCGGGGTCGACCTGCGCGACCTCGGCGCGGCCCGGCTGGCGGCGCTGGGCGATTACCTGCGTCGCGGCGGGACCATGTTGCTGTTCGCCGGCGATCCCCGCGTGCGCACCTACACGAACCAGCGTCTGCTGTCCGGATGGACGAACCTGCGGCTCGGACCCTTCCGTGGCGACGAGGACGTGTTCGAGCGGCTGGAGGTGTCGGCGCCCGACCACCCTGTCTTCGCCGACCTCGAGCCCGAGGCTCGTGCCACGCTCGAGGAAGTACGGCTTCGCAATTTCTTCCGCATGGACGAGACCATCGGGCGGCCGCTCCTGCGCTACGCCGGGGGTGGGGCGGCGGCGACGGAGATCGAGGTGGGCGAGGGGCGTGTGATCGTGTGCGCCTTCGAGACCTCCGCGGTGGCCGGCGAGATCGCGTTCTCGCCCATGTTCCTGCCGCTGGTCCAGCGTCTGACGGGGTATCTGGCCACGGCCGGGTGGGGGCGCTTCGATCGGCACTTCGCGGTGGGCGAGAGTCCGGTGATCGAAGTGGCCGACGTGTCCGACGCCTCGGCCCGATGGACGGTCGTCGGCCCCGATCGTGAACGCAGGCCGGTGGAACTCGACGCGAGCACGCGACCCGCGCGTCTGCACGGGCCGGTCGCGGAATCCCCGGGCCTGTACCGCTTCGAGAGCGACGGGCGCAGTCTGGGTTCGGTGGCGGTCAACGTCGCGCGCAGCGAGTCGCGCCGTCAGTGGTGGGATCCCTCGGGATTCGCCGAGCTCTTCCAGCCGGAGACAGGGCTGCGCTTCGCGGTCCTGGAAGGGGCGGCCACCGAGGAGGCCGTGCGCGCTGCCCGCCGCGGACGGCCCATCCATCACTGGTTCCTGATCGCGGCGGGTCTGTTGCTGGTGGCCGAAGGTCTGTTGGCGCGGCGCCTAGGCCCGGCCCCGGCGGCCTGACCGTTCACGGGACCGGGCCCTCCGCCTCTCTCTGCGGAGATCGAGCCCGAGTTTCGTCTCAGGGCAGATTCACGGCCAGCTCCCGGGTGCGTTTCCACCACCCGAGGTCGCTGACGAAGGTCGCGGTCTCGCCCCAGGGACCGAGAGCGATGACCTCCCCGCCCACGGAGTGTCCCTCCCAGACGATTGGGCGGTACACGACGGTCCCGGGAAGGGCCTGCGGATCGTCGGTGGGAACCCGGAGCTCGCCCGTCCACAGATCGCGCATGCGCTCGCCCCGCGGCAGCCAGGGCGTCAGTTCGTCGACGTCGGTGGGATAACGACCCTCGTGGGCGCGAGCATGGTCGCGAGCGGCGCTCAGGACGACCCAGGCCTGGGCCTCGATGGCCGTCTGGACCACGGGTCGGTCGTAGGGAGCGATCCGGAGGGGTGTCCGGTGGTCGGGGATCGATGCCACGGTTGCGTCGGCGGCGCCGACGGAGGCGGCTCCGAACAGCAGGGAACAGAGGACGGCGAGGGTGGCGGCGGTTCGCAGTGTGTGGTTCACGATGCACCTCCTCGTCCCGGTGGAGACGCCGAACTCCGGGCAGCTCAACGTTGTGTTCATGGTATCTTAACGAAATCCTTACAGCAAGCCCTGTGCCCGGCGACACACCGGGTGTTCGAAGATCGGAATGCAGGTATCCTGCCGGCGTCCGGAGCCGACGAGGGAGTGCTTCGATGGAACGACCGATCCTGGTGGTCGAGGACGACCGGTCGATCGCGGAGCTGGTGGTCCGCAATCTCGAAGCCGTGGGTCTGCCCTGCCGGAGCGTGCACGAGGGGGACCTGGCCCTGGCCGCGATCCGCGAGCACGATCCGCGTCTCGTGGTGCTCGACATCATGCTTCCCGGCCTCGACGGCCTCGAGATCACCCGTCGTCTGCGTGAACGCAGCGACCTGCCCGTCCTGTTGTTGACCGCTCGCAGTGGCGAGGCCGACAAGATCCTGGGCTTCGAACTCGGCGCCGACGACTACCTGACCAAGCCGTTCAGTCCGCGAGAGCTGGTGGCCCGCGTCCGGGCGCTGCTGCGTCGCACCCGGGTGTCGGCCGCGGGAGAGATCGTCGAACGCGGGCCCCTGCGCATCGACGCGGGGCGGCGACGCGCCGAACTGGACGGCGACCCGGTCGACCTGACCTCGCTCGAGTTCGAGCTCCTGCACTTCCTCGCCACCCGCCCCGGGCGCGTCTACGCGCGCGAAGCGCTCATGCGCGAGGTCTGGGGCGAGGACCGGGTCGTCGACGCCCGGAGCATCGACAGCCTGGTCAGCCGGCTCCGTCGCAAACTCGAGCCCGACCCGGCCCACCCGTGCTACGTGCAGACGGTGTGGGGGGCGGGCTACCGCTTTGCCGAGGACGCCTGAGGTGGCCGGTCTGCCACGTCGACGCAGTCTCTTCTGGACGCTCGGCGGCGCCTTCCTCGGCGTGCTCCTGCTGGCGACCGCGCTGCAAGCGCTCGTGGTGGTCGGGATCGTCGAGCCTGCGACGCGGCAGCTCCAGGAGAACCGGGCGGAGTTCCTGGTGGAACGGAGCGCGCCCGAGATCGAGGCAGCACTCGCCGAGGACGACCTGCGACGCGTCGCCCGTGCGATCCGTGCCGCGAACGATCCCAGCTCGCCCCAGCGGTTGGTCCTGCGCACGATCGCCGGCCGGTGGATCCTGGCCCAGTCCGGAGGCCGGGGCTGGCAACGGCGTCTCGAGCGTGCCTGGCGTGCGTACGAAGGAGCCGAAGCGCTGCCTGCGCCGCCCGCCGGACGGGGGCCGGGCCCGCCTCCGGACCGGGCCGCCGAGCTCGAGGTGACCGTCGCGCGCACCCTGTCGACCGGAGCGGTGCTCTGCGTCATGCAGCCGCGCCGCCCGCTGCGCATCGTCGAGTTCCTGCCGCGGCAGGCGTTGATCTTCCTGCCGGTCGCGTTGCTGATCGCGGCCGTGGCGGGTCTGTTCCTCTCGCATCGTCTGCAGCGACGTCTGCAGCGGCTCGAGACCCTTGCAGCCCGCGTCGAAGACGGGGATCTCACGGCGCGGATCCCCGCGCCCGGCGACGACGAGATCGGAAGACTCGGGCGCCGTCTGAACGCCATGACCGCATCGCTGGAAGCCGCCCGCGACGAGATCGATGCCGTCCAGGGCGAGCGTCGGCAGCTGCTGGCCGACATCTCCCACGATCTGGCGACGCCGCTGACCGCCATCCGCGGTTACGCCGAGACCCTCCTCGATCCCGGGGTCGACCTGTCCGTCGACGACCGGGAGCGCTACCTGCGCGACGTGCTGCACGCGTCCGAGCGCATGGATCGCCTGCTCGCCGATCTGCTCGAGCTGGGCCGTCTGGAGGCCGGGACCACCGAGCTCGTGCGGGTCGATCTCGATCTCGCTTCGTTGGCCCGGCACTCGGTCGAACGATTCCGTCCGATCTTCGAACGCGAGGGCCTACGGCTCGCATGGTCGGGTCCCGACGACCCGGTCGAGGTGCACGCCGACGGCCTGCGACTGGAGCAGGTCCTCGACAATCTCCTGGGCAACGCCCTCCGTCACGTCCCCCGCGGGGGACGTGTCGAGGTCGGAGTCGAGGGTGAGCAGGCGGCGGTCCTGACCGTGACCGACGACGGCCCCGGCTTCGGGCCCACGGACCTGCCACGCGTGTTCGATCGCTTCTATCGCGGCGACCGCTCGCGGAGCACGCCCGGAACGGGCCTCGGGCTGGCCATCGTCCGCGAGATCGTCGAGCGCCACGGGGGTGCGGTCCGGGCGATGAACGTCGAACCGCGGGGCGCACGCCTCGTCGTCGAGCTGCCGCGGGTCGGGCGTTGAGCGTGCCGTCGTCGACCTGCCGCACTTTGCCCGCCGGCTGCCACATCTCTGCCACAGATGGTTCCTAGTCTTCACGGCGTACCCGAGGACACGGACCGGGCCGAAGGCCCGTCCCCACCCAGGAGTGAGCCGATGAAGATGCAGACGACCGCCCGGACCGCGGGCTTGTTGACCTTCCTGATCCTCGCGCTCGCCTTCTCCACCGACGGTTGGGCCCAGTGTGGACGTGGGGGCGATCGCACGGCGCGGCCCCAACTGCCCACGGTCGACGAGATGGCCGCGGCGATCGACGCCGACGCCTCCCAGCGCGCCGCTCTGGCCGAGGCCCGCCTGGCGTGGTCGGAGAACCGCGCCGAGCGCCGCAGCCCACGCCGCGGTGGGCACCGCGGTCGGCGTGGCGAGCGTCCGACCCCGCCGGCCGTGCAGTTCCTCGTCGACGTGGCCCCGGCCGTCGACACCGGCGACATGATCGCCCTGGTCGACCTGCTGTCCGAGAACGGGCCGCGCGTCGGCCGGCGTGGTGACGGTCCCGGGCGCATGCGAGCACGCGGTCACGGTGGCCGGGGCCACGGGCCGGGCCACGGTCCCCGCGGGGGTGCCGATCGCATGCAGGGCCGCGGTCACGGTGCGCAGGACATGCTCGTGCACCAGCTCGACCTGACCGACGACCAGCGGGCGAAGATCGATGCCCTGTACGCCGCCACGCGCGGCTCGCTCCGTGCCCTCCGTGGTCGGGTCGGGCCGGACCAGGAGCCGACCACGGCTCTCGAGGCCGAGGCGAAGCGGATCCGCGAATCCCATCAGGAGCGTCTGGCCGCGATCCTCACGTCCGAACAGAACGACGAACTCGTGCGGTTGCGGGCCGAGCGTCGGGCCGAACGCGGAGCGGGGCACGCCGAACGCATCGAGGACATGCGTACCCAGCGACTCGCACACCTGACCGCGATCCTCGATCTGGACTCCGATCAGCGGGCCGCGGTGGAGAACGCTCTGGAAGCGGCCGAGCAGCGGGCCATGCAGGAGCGGGCCGAACGCATGGCCGTGGGCGGTCCGATGCCCAATCTCTTCGACTCCGGTGGCCGGCGCCGCGTCCTGCGTGGCGAGACCCGCGACACGATCACCGACGTGCTCGATCCGCAGCAGCGCGAACTCTTCGCCACGCTGCAGACCATGATGCTCGAGGCCGGCGGTCGTGGCGGGCACGGCGCGCACCGGGGAGACGCGACGCATCGCGGTCCCGGTGGTCATGGTCGGAGGACGCACCGCGGCCGCTGATCCGCCGCGACAGTGGATCGCCCCTTCCCGAGGAAGCGCGAGGCCGACGGAAGGGTGCGACGGGGGGCGGTCCGACGGGCCGTCCCCCTCGTCTCGATCAGATCTCGTACCGGAAGATCAACTGCCACAGGTTGCGCCGGTAGGCGAAGGTCGGCAGGTCGTTGCGCAGGTCCTCGGTTTCGTAGCGCACGATCGACGCCACCGATCGACTCCATTCCCATTCCAGTTCGAGTTCGCCCCGCCAGCTGTCCTTCTCGCGGAGGGGTGCTCCGACGTCGTTGCCGATCGTCGCGTTGTCGTAGGTCGTCACCGAACGGCGCAGCCGTCCCCCCACCGACCAACGGTCCGCGACCCATTCGGTGTCGACCTCGCCGATCCACGTCGTGCGGTCCCAGTAGGAGGCGCGGCGGTCGCGGGTGATCAATGCTCCCCCGCCGACCTCCACGTGCAGACCGCGCCGGGGGTCGAGCTCCAGCTCCAGACCGAGCGGAATCCGATGGTAGAGCGTGGTCGTCTCCGGCGTGAACGTGCCGATCCGGTCACGGGCGAACTTCTCGTCGTAGTTCCAGGCCTGGAAGCCGGCGTCGGCGACGACGCTCCAGTCGCCCCCCAGCGCTCGGGCGACGGCCAGTTCGCCGCCGTAGCGCCACTGGTCGAGCGCGTAGATGTCGGGTTCCTGCTCGAAGTCGTCGGTGTAGTCGCGTCGGAGGGCGAAGACTTCGGCTTCGAGCGTCCATCGACGGCCCGGACGGCTGCGCAGATCCGCGAGCAGGCGACCCTCGTTCCAGTCGAAGCGGTTGCCGAGAGCGACGCGGGCGTCGAGGATCACGTCGGACGAGGTCTCGAACTCCTCGTCGTCTCCCCGTCCGAAGAAGGTCTTGTCGCGATGACGGTAACGTTGTTCGAGGCGCAGGCGCGACGGACCGAGCAGGGGGAGTTCGCGGTCGTCCCAGGTCTGCCGCAGCGACACCCGATGTTGCGTCTCGTCGAGGATCTCGTCGGCGTAGCGGTGCGACTCGAGGTCGTAGTCGAACTCCAGTTCGAAGCTCGGGGTCTCGACGGGGGACCAGTCGAGTTCGAGACGCAGGGGCCACTGGAACTCCTCGGTCCGTCCCGTCTCGTCGCGCGGCGTCAGATAGGCGTTGTCGTCGTAGCCCACTGCGGCCAGTTCGAGCTCGGTCGACCAGCTCCGGTCGCCGGGTTCGACGGTGTCGGGTTCCCGGGCCACATCGGTGAGCACGCGGACGTCGCCACGGGCGAGGACGCGCGTCAGGACCGGTGCGCTGCGTTCCTCGCGGAGGAACACGCGGATCTCGCGTGCACCGGCGACGAGATCGGTCTCCCAGCGATCACGTGCGGCCAGACGCAGGGTGTCCGCTCGATCGCCGGTCAGGGTCGCGAGCGCCTCGAATCGGCTGCGGCGGACCAGCCGGCGGGTGGTCGCCGGATCGGTGACGACGCCCAGGCGGTAGCGCCGGACCGGCGCGTCGGTGCGGAACGACGGACGGGTCTCGACGCGCAGTCGTCCCTCGCCCCGGACCGCGAAGCGCAGCGTGTCGCCGGGTGCCATCCACGTCCAGAGGCGGGAGTCGAGGGGCTCGCCGCCGGCCTCGAGCCGGACGCGGTCGGGTGATCCCTCGGGACCGATCGGGATCCAGAGGTCACTGTCGACGGGTTCCCACGACGCGGCCCCCGCGCCGGGGGCGAGTGCGATCAGCGTGAGCAGAGCGAGGAGTCGGCGGGAGAGGATCATGGTGTGGTCTCCTCGAGCAGCGCTGCGAGCCTCTCGCGGCTCGCCTCGTGGTCGGGATCGATGGCAAGGACCGATCGGTAGGCCTCGATGGCCGCGGCGCGTCGATCGAGGCGTTGCAGGGCGAGCGCGCGATTGAAGCGCGCACTGCGGCTGTCGGGACGACGGGCGAGCACGCTGTCCCAACCCGCGACCGCCGGTTCGAGCTGGTCCTCGCGTTGCAGGGCCAGGGCCCGGTTGAAGTGCGCGCTCCGTCGCGTGTCCGGGCCCAGGGGAAGGGCCAGTGCGCGGTTCCAGACCCCGACGGCGTCGTCGTAGCGTCGACGCTCCATCAGGGAGTGGGCGAGGCCCACGTACCAGTCGCCGCGGTCGGGCACGAGGCGGGTCGCCTCGCGCCAACTCTCCGTGGCGGCGCGCCACCGTTCCGTGGCGCTCTGGACGCGGGCCAGCTCGACGCGCAGTTCGGCGTCGAGGGGATCGGCCTCGACCAGGTCCTCGAGGACCTCGCGCGCAGCGCGATCGTCGCCCTCGGCCCGCAGGACGCGGGCCTCGGCGCGCTGGACGTCGGGCCGCGATCGGCTGTTCCGCGGAATGCTCTCCAACAGGGAGCGCGCGATCGCGGGCTCGTCGCGCTGCAGTTCGATGTCGACGAGCGTGAGGATCACCGGCTCCGGCCGGGACACGAGATCGATCAGACGCATGCCGCTGGCGTGCGCGGTGTCGAAGTCGCCACGGGCCGCAGACGCTTCGAAACGTTCGCGCAGACGTGGGACGAACAGGGGCGAGGTCCGGTCGAGGGTGTCGGGTCCCGCCTCGGCGCCGCCGGCTCTCGAGGTCCACCACGACAACAGGGTCGCCGGCAGCGGAAGTCGGCGGCGAGGGTCGGTCCCGTACAGGCGCATCACGGTCCCGGATCGGTCCGAGACCTGCCCGGTGCGCCGCCATGCGCGCTCGACTTCGTCGCCGACGGACGGGCCGGTGTCGAGGACCAGGGATGCATCGCGCTCCAGGACGCGGCGTCGCGCGAGCTCGAGCAGGGGAGCCCGGTCGAAGTGCATGGTTTCGGTCCCACGGCCGGCGTCGACGGCTTCCGCCAGGCGGAGAGCTCCGCGGAGCCGGTCGAGGACCGGCGCGTCGGAGCTCTCGAGGCGGCGTCGGGCCGACTCCCAGCGTCCCGTCTCGAGGTCCAGGAGCGCGGCGACGGCGATCGCCCGGACCGAGTGGAGTTCGACGGTCGGTCCGTCGAACCACCGGAGGGCGGCCTCCAGGTCTCCCCGGAGCCAGAGCAGTTCACCCCACAGTACCGTCGCGCTCGAAAGCGGGTCGGCGGACGTTGCGATGGATTCGACCGCCTCCGAGAACGAATCGAGCGAAGCCGAAGAGAGTTCCGCGCCGGTCCGGGCCGTGTGCACGAGCCGCGCGACCACCCAGTCCTTCGTGGCGACGTCGCCTCCACCGAGGACCACGGCCTCGCGGAGCCGCTCGGCCGCCAGACCGGGCTGGCCCGACTGGAGCAGCGCGCGACCCAGCCTCCAGCGGTCGGCGATGGCATCGGGGTCGAAGCGGACCGCCTGCTCCAGCGAGGCGCGGGCAGCGAGGGTGTCGCCGCCGTCCATCTGGAGTTCGCCGAGCTCGCTCCACGCCCGGGCGTAGCCGGCGCGCAGTTCGGTGGCGCGGCGGAACGAGGACTCGGCAGCGTCCGTCCGTCCCAGATCCCGCAGGATCAGTCCGAGATTGTACGAGCCCCGGGCGTAGTCCGGGTGTGCGACCAGGGCCGACTCGAGCACCTCCCGGGCTCGCGGCAGGTCGTCGTTCGCGCGATGGATCAGGGCGATGTTGTTCATGGCGAAAGGCGCCAGCGACGGATCGCGGGCGGCTTCGCGGTACAGGGCGAGCGCCGTGGTCGTGTCGCCAGCGGCCGCCGCTTCCCGAGCTCGCGCGAAGCGCGCGTCGACACTCGAGATCGGCACGCCTTCGTCCGACCACTCGATCCCATCACTCTCGACGATGGACTCGGCATCCTCGGCGTCGGCGTTCTCGGTGCGGACGGTGCGCACCTCGGTGTCGGAGCGGTCCTGCCAGGATCCGAAGACCGCCGGGGTGACCAGCAGCAAGGCGAGCACGAGCCAGGCCGTGATCTGTGTGACGCGTTCGAGGCGACCCGGCGCGACGCGGCGACGCACCGGTTGGCCCTCTCGGTTGGCGACCTGGATGGCCAGCCCCGGGCGGGCGTTCATCTCGAGCACCATGGGGCCACGCGCAGCGTCGAGCACGATGTCCACGCCGAGGTACCGGATCTCACCGAAGGCCGAGGCCGCCGCGCGGGCGACCTCGAGGCAGCGATCCCACTCCGGAACGCCACGACCCACGAGCGCGACCCCGGTGTCCGGATGGGACTCGACCGGACGCCGCCCCTGCACCGCGTGGTGCACGCGACCCGTGTCGAGGTCGATGCCCAGCCCGAGCCCACCCCCGTGCAGGTTCGCACGACCGTCGCTGGCGTCGGTGGGCACGCGGAGCATGGCCTGGATCGGCTCGCCGTCCTCGACCACGATCCGCAGGTCGCTCAGACCGTCCGGATACAGTTCGCGCAGGAAGGAGTGGGGACTGATCCGTTCCTCGAGGACGACCGCGTCGGGGGCTTCGTCGAGACTGAAACTTCCCGACAGGACGTCGGCCACGTGCTCCTCGACCTGCTCCACGCTCAGACGCCGTCCGCCCGGCGTGCGCCAGGTCTCGCCGTCGCGCTCGAGCACGAGGATGCCGCGCCCTCCCGATCCTCGCGCGGGCTTCACGACGAGCTTGTGTCGATCGCGCAGGACCTCGTGCAGTGTGCTTCCGTCGCCGGCGTCCTCGATCACGCCGAGCGTACGCGGGACGGTCACGTGGGCGGCTTCGAGACGGCGCTTGCCGCGCAGCTTGTCGTCGAGATCGCGGAAGCGGCCCGGACGGGGATCGTCGAACACGAAGTCCAGGTTGCGGCGATTGATGCCCAGCACGGGTCGGCGTTCGTCGCTCATGCCGGCCCCGTCCGCACGCTGCCGAAGCGGTGCAGCTCCAGCAGACGCAGTCCGCGATAGCGACCCACGACCATGATCTCGGCCAGCACGACGAGCAGGATCTCGGGGAAGGTCACCGTGAGCACCTCGAACACGGGCTGCATGAGCACCAGGGCCGAGAGAGCGGCCAGGATCATGGTCTGCGCCAGGAGCGACGAGGCCTCACCGAGCCCGCGGTCCTGGGCCTCCACGGTGAAGCGCTCGACGGCCATGGCCATCGCGGCGATCGGCAGCACGAGCACGCCGCGGCCCGATTCGATCCCGAAGCGCTCGATCGAGACGGTGAAGAGCAGGAACACCAGGATGAGGAAGGTGATCAGGAACGCCGATCGGGGGACTTGCAGGAGGCCGAAGCGCGCTACCGCCCACCGCACCGCCACGCCGAGCACCACGGCGAGCGACAGCAACAGCCCGGCGAGCGCCCATCCGACCTGCGTGACGCAGAAGCCCAGCAGCACCGGAAGGAAGACACCGATGCTCTGCAGCCCCACCACCTGCCGCAGGAACACCGTCATCAGCAACGCGAAGGGCGCGAGCAGGATCAGCGAGAACTGGTCACGACGCAGCAGGGGCAACGCGTCGTGTCCGATGGTCGGGCCGGCGGTCGTCGTCCAGCTCCGCGGCACCTGGTCGAGCGGCGCGCGGAAGCCGTAGTCGAAGGCCAGGCCGCGTGTGTGGACGATCAACGGGAGTTCGCCGGTGTACAGGCGCAGGTAGTCGGCCGGCTGCTCGGCCCGATGCGCATTCAACGGATCGAAGGGGACCCAGCGATCGCCGAGCAGTGCCTCGACCCACACGTGGCTCGTGCGCTTGCGTGCGGCGTCGCCCAGGATCAGTCCGCCCACCAGCCGGGCCTGGATCCCCAGTCGACGGAGCTGGGCCACCATCAGGCGCGACTTGCCCCCGCAGCTCGCCTCACCCAGGCGGAGGGCGGTGAGCGCATCGGTCCGTCCGCTGAAATCGGCTGCACGCAGATCGTGCAGGGCCCGCTGGTGGATCCGGTCGATCGCCTCGATCGGACCGGTCCCGGCGTCGGCCAGGCGCGCGCGGAAGCCCTCGGGCGACACGGGCACGTCCCTGCCGTCGACCACCTCGGGGAAGAGGCGATGGAGGTCCTGGTCGATCTCGACGTGACCGACGGGTACCAGGGCGTTCGAGTCGGGCCGGTCGGCCACGTCGACGTCGGCCCAGGTCAGGTCGGCCGGGACTTCGTAGAGCACGGGATGCCGCGCGATCCGCACGCGGTACTCGACGCGCGCCGGCAGGTCGTCGCGACGTCCACGGACGACCATGCGACGTCCTTCGGGTGCCTCGCGGATCTCGAGTTCGAGGTCGCCCGCGCGGATCTCCTCTCCGCGCAACGACGAGTGGATGCCGTCTCCGGGGACGAACACGGTCAGGTCGAAATCGGCGGCCGATCCGCGGACGTCGAAGGCCAGGTCGAAGGCGTACTCGCGCTCGCGGCCCAGGCCGTCGAGATCGACCTGGCCGCTCGCGAAGCGGTACCCGGCGAGGGCGAGGGCCAGCAGCAGGAGCACCCAGAAGGATCGAATGACGGTCACGGGTGACGCGTCCCGGGCAGGGGGTGGACGGATCGGCGGGCCCATCCGAATCTGTGGGTCGAGCGACCCCAAGGGCCTCGACCCGATCAGCAAGCTCCGATCCGGACGGAGGGATCGGCCGGCACGCACCCAGGTGCAGAGTTCCGTCGTCACTGATACACCCCGGCGGGGAGTTCCCGACATGCCGTCCCACCGGACCGTCTATCTCGACAACAACGCCACCACGCGCCTCGACGAGGACGTCCTCGACACCATGCTCCCCTTCCTCCGCGAGCAGTGGGGGAACGCCGGGAGCGGTCACCACGTGGGGCGTCCGGTGGCGCGTGCGGTGAACGCCGCGCGGCGCAGTGTCGCGGATCGCTACGGGGTCCGGCCGGGCGACGTGGTCTTCTGCGCCGGTGCCACCGAGGCCGACAACCTGGCCCTGCGCGGCAGTCTGGCCGCCCGTCCCGACCGCAGGCACCTGGTCACCACCGCGGTCGAGCACCCTGCCGTGCTCGACTGCGCCCGGATGCTCGAATCCGAGGGACTCTGCGAGCTCTCGATCGTGGGTGTCGACGGCCAGGGTCGGCTCGACGTCGATGCCCTCGAGGCGGCACTCCGGCCGGGCGAGACCGCGCTGGTCTCGGTCATGGGCGCGAACAACGAGACGGGTGTGGTCCTTCCCCTGGCCGAGGTCGCCGCCCGCGCTCGTGCGGCCGGGGCCTGGCTGCACGTCGACGCGGTGCAGTTGGTGGGAAAGTCGACCGTGGACCCCATCGAGGCCGGTGCCGACCTGATCGCGCTCTCGGCCCACAAGTTCCACGGGCCGAAGGGCCTGGGCGCGCTGATCCTGCGCCGTGGCATCGATCCTTCCCCGATCGTCCATGGCGGCGGGCAGGAGAAGGGGCGGCGCCCCGGGACCCTGAACGCTCCGGGCATCGTGGGGTTCGCCCGCGCCCTCGAACGCGTCGACGAGGAGGATCCCACGGCGATCCCCCGCATGCGGGCGCTGCGCGAGCGATTGGAATCCGGTCTGTCCGCCGCCGTGGCCGACCTCGAGATCACCGGGGCCGGGGTCGATCGCGTGGCGAACACCACGCACGTCACCGTTCCGGGAGTGGAGGCCGAGGCCCTGCTCGTCCAGCTCGATCGCGAAGGGATCGCCTGTTCGGCGGGGTCGGCCTGCAGCACCGGGGCTCTCGAGCCCAGTCCGGTGCTCGTGGCCATGGGGATCGCGCCGGATCGTCTGCACGGTGCCCTGCGTCTGTCGACGTCCCGCGAGACCACCGAGGCCGACGTCGACCGGTTGCTCGAGGTGTTGCCCCCGGTCGTCGCACGCCTGCGTGCGCTCACGGGTTGAGCCCCCGGATCGATTCCGGAGCGGCGGACCGGCCCTTCCCTTTCTAGCCTTTGGCGCCATGGAACCCGCCGAGAACGTGCGCGGGCCCGCCCCGGGCGGTATCGACGACTGGCTCGACGGCCTGGGCGGGGTCGACGGTCTGCTGGGACGGGCCGATCAGGACCTGGCGATCTCGGGATTGCTGGGCGGAGCGCCGGGGTATGCCCTGGCCGGGCTGTACCGCGAATCCGAGGGCGTGTGGCTGATCGTGGCCCCGGACCTCGCGCGGGCCGAGGCGCTGGTCGACGACCTGAACACCTTCGACGTCGCGCCGGTCCACTACCTGCCCGAGCTCGAGATCCTGCCCTTCGATCGCAAGTCGCCCACGCGTGACATCCTGGCCTCGATCCAGGCCGGGCTGCACCACCTCGACCGCCGCGAGCCGGGCTTCTACGTCACCACCCTGTACGGCCTGCGTCACAAGGTGATGGCGCGCGAGACCCTGCGCGCCGCGCGCATGGAACTGCGCGTGGGACAGGAGGTCGACACCGACAGCCTCGGTGAGCGCCTGGCGCAGATGGGCTACCGCGCCGCGGGACTCGTCGAGATGCCGGGCGACATGGCGGTCCGTGGCGGACTGATCGACGTCTTCAGCCCGCGCCATCCCCTGCCGGTGCGGATCGAACTCTTCGGCGACGAGATCGAGTCGCTGCGTCTGTTCGAACCCAACGACCAGCGCAGCCGCGACACGTTCGAGCGGGTGGAGATCCTTCCCGCCGGGCCCCTGGTCGTCGACGACGACACGCTGATCGAGGCCCTGGCCCGGGTCGAGGCCCACGACGAGGTCGGCGAGGACGACCGGGTCGACATGATGGAGCGGCTGCAGGACCGCCTGCACTTCCCGGGCATCGAGGGTCTGGCGCCGCTGTTCCACCCGCAGGCCAGCTACCTCGACTACCTGACCGAGGGTGACGCGGTCGTGTGGATCGACCCCGAGGATCTCGGCGAGCGGCAACAGGTGCTCGACGAGGAGACCCACCGCGGTCGTCTGGACCGGCTGCAGCGGGGCGATCCCGTCCCGCGAGAGGAGGAGCTGATCGCTCCCGTGGGCGAGCTGCGACGAAAGTCGGCCGTCCTGCGCCACGTGTGGATGGGCGACGTGGTCCTCCCGGGGAACGTCGAGGGACCGGTGGGCCCGCCCGCGAAGCAGGCGGTGCTGCAGGTGCGGACCCATCCGCAGCCGTCCCACCGTGGCAGCGTGGCCGAGCTGCTCACCGACGTCGCCCGCCACGCCGATCAGGGCGTCGACACGGTGCTGTTCTGCGACAACCGCGCGCAGGCCGGGCGACTCGCCGAACTCTTCGACGAGACCGCGCCCGACGGGCTCGCGGCCCGCCCCGCCCTCGAGGTGGGGTCGCTGCACGCGGGCTTCGTCTGGGAGGACGCCGGGGTCGCGCTCTGGACCGACCACGAACTCTTCCAGCGCACACGGCGCGCGGGCCGCAGGACACGCTTCCGCGGCACCGGCCGCGTGGCCGATGCCCAGGCGCTCAAGCCCGGCGACCACTGTGTGCACGTGGACCACGGCGTGGCCCGCTTCCTGGGCCTGCGGGTGATCGAGGTCGACGACGCCGAGGCCGAGTGCCTGCTGCTGGAGTACGCCGGCGGCGATCGCCTGTACCTGCCCACCGACAAGCTCAACCTGGTCGAGCGCTACGACGTGCCCGACGACCAGGAGGTCCAGCTGCACAAGCTGGGTGGGGCGACGTGGGAGCGTCAGAAGAAGCGCGCGCGCAAGGCGATCATGGCGGTGGCCCAGGAGCTGCTGTCGTTGTACGCCAGCCGTCAGACCCTGCCGGGCCACGCCTACTCCCCCGACACGCACCTCGTGCGCGAGATGGAGAACTCCTTCGTCCACGAGGAGACCCGCGACCAGCTGGCCGCCGCCGAGGCCATGAAGCGCGACATGGAGACCCCACGTCCCATGGATCGCCTGATCTGCGGCGACGTGGGCTTCGGCAAGACCGAGGTCGCCATGCGCGGCGCCTTCAAGGCGGTGCAGGAGGGCAAGCAGGTCGCGGTGCTGTGCCCGACCACGATCTTGGCCGAACAGCACCGCGAGACCTTCGCCCAGCGCCTCCGCGAGTTCCCGGTGACGGTCGAGGTGCTCAGCCGCTTCCGCACGCCGAAGCAGCAGAAGGAGGTACTGAAGCGCGCGAAGGAGGGCAAGGTCGACGTCCTCGTGGGAACGCACCGGCTGCTCGGTCGAGACGTGCAGTTCCGCGATCTCGGGATGATCGTGGTCGACGAGGAACAGCGCTTCGGGGTGCGCCACAAGGAGAAGCTCAAGCAGCTGCGCAAGGAGGTCGACGTGCTCACGCTGAGCGCCACGCCGATCCCGCGCACGCTGCACCTGGCGCTGATGGGCGCGCGCGACCTGTCGATCATCGCCACGCCGCCGCGCGAGCGCCTGCCGATCAACACCGAGGTCGTGCCCTTCTCCGAGGAAATGGTCGCCGAGGCCCTGCGCCGCGAGATGCACCGCGGCGGGCAGGTCTTCTTCGTGCACAACCGGGTCGAGACCATCGACGCGGTGCGGGCCATGGTCGAGAAGATCGTGCCCGAGGCCCGCGTGCTGGCCGCGCACGGGCAGATGCACGAGACCGGGCTCGAATCGATCATGAAGGAGTTCGTCGAGGGCGAGGCCGACGTCCTGGTCACCACGATGATCATCGAGAGCGGCCTCGACATGCCGAACGTGAACACGATCCTGATCGACCGCGCCGATCGCTTCGGACTGTCTCAGCTGCACCAGCTCCGCGGCCGGGTGGGCCGCAGCCGCCACCAGGCCTACGCCTACCTCATGGTGCCGTCGGGCCAGCAACTCACGCGCGAGGCCCGGGCGCGCCTGTCGGCGATCCAGGAGTTCACCGACCTCGGCAGCGGCTACCACCTGGCCATGCGCGACCTCGAGATCCGCGGGGCGGGCAACATCCTCGGCGAGAACCAGTCGGGCCACATGGCCACGATCGGCTTCGACCTCTACTGCAAGATGCTCGAGGAGGAGATCCGCTCTCTCAAGGGCGAGGGCCTGCCGCGCCTGCAGGACGTGAAGGTCGACCTGCGGGTGTCGGCCTACCTGCCCGACGAGACCATGGCCGACCCCGAGGTCAAGATCCGCTGGTACCGCGAACTCGGCCGGGTCACCGACGAGCACGGGCTCGACGAGATCGCCGAGGAGCTGCGCGACCGGTTCGGTCCTGCTCCCGAACCGCTGCAGGCCCTTCTCGACATCACCCGCCTGAAGCTCCGCTGTCTCGAGGCCGGCGTGGAGGAGGTGAAGGGCCTCCGGAAGGGGGTTCGCTTCACTTTCGCTGGAGACCAGGCCCCGAAATCCAGTATTCTCAAGAGCTTGCTCGGTGGAACCGGCCTGCCCCGGTTGACGTTCAATGCCGTCCAGGGACTGCAGATGACCGCCGAGGTCGGGCGCGATCAGTGGCTGCCCGCGGCCCTGGTCGTCAGCGCGCGTCTGGTCGATGCCCTGCGCGCGGCCGGCACCGACGGCGTCCCGTCGCGGTCCTGAGCCGGACCGATCCGTCCGGAACCCGTTTTCCCGTCTTCGTCATCGTTCGAGAGAATCCAGGAAGGAACACCATGTCGCCCCACTTCCCTTCCCCTCGCCGTCTGGTCGCCCTGGCCGCCGCCTTCGTCGCTGCCGGCGCGATCGGGTGTTCGTCCCCGGAGAAGAGCGAGATCGAGGTCGCCCGCGTCGGGGACCGCACGATCATGCTCGACTACTTCGAGCGCACGATGAACCGGATGGACCCCAAGTTCATCCCCTCGGACATCAACACCCAGCAAGGCCGTGAAGAGGTCCTCGACGTCATGATCAACAAAGAGGTCATGGCGATGAAGGCCGAGGAGCTGGGCATGGACGCCGACGGCAGTGCCGACGAGCAGGCCGAGATGGTGACCCGGCTCAAGGCTGTCCAGAAGATGAGCGAGGACGTCGAAGCCCCGGCGCAGGACCCGACCGAAGAGGACATTCTCGACTACTACGAGAAGTTCCCGCGCAAGCTCGACGTGAGCTACATGCTCTTCGACTGGGAAGAGGAAGCGTGGGAGGCCAAGCGCCTGGTCGAGGGTGGCGAGAACTGGAACGACGTGGCCCGGCGTCTCGAGGCCGGCGCGCCGAATCAGCAGACCGACGACTACTCGCTCGCCATGACCTACGGCACGATCGCCGACGACCTCGAGTACGAGGTCTTCCAGCTCCCCACGGGCCAGGTCAGCGATCCGATCGATTCCATCTACGGTTGGTTCCTGATCCGGGTCGACGAGGTGTCGATGCAGCGCGTTCCGCCCCTCGAGGAGATCCGCGATCGCGTGCGCGAGAGCGTGATCAAGCAGGAGAGCGCGCTGCTCAAGGTCGAGTTCATCGATCAGGTCTTCGAGAAGTACGCTCTGACGATCAACGACGAGGCCATGAAGATCGTCTGGGACGCGCTGCCGCCGGACGCTTCGCTGCAGCCGCCGACACCGCAGGAGGAACTCGAGCCCCTGGTGATCGATTCGCGGTACTACGACGAGGTGCTGATCAGCTACGCCGACCGCACGATCGATCTGCGCGAGTACGTCGACATCTTCAACGAGAGCAGCGTGTTCGGACGTCCGCGCAAGGAGCGCGGGGTGGGTACCTTCCGTCGCATGCTCAAGGAGGACGCGATCCGCTACCTGATGCCGATCGAGGCCGAGGCCCGGGGCTATCTGGAGGATCCGGCCATCCAGGACGCGTACAAGAACCGGCGGGAGCAGGCCATGGTCACGCGGCTGCACCGCGAACTCGTCTCCGACGAGGTCAAGGTCTCGGCCGAGGAGATCGAGGCCTACTGGGCCGAGCACTCCGACGACTGGATCAAGCCCGAGCGTCGCGAGATCGTCGCCCTGGTCGCCGCGACCGAGACCGACGCCATTTCCGCCCGCATCGACGTGCAGGGTGGCATGTCCTGGGAGGAAGCCGTCGAGAAGTACTGCATCGAGAGCGACATCAAGACGAACGGGGGAGAATTCGGCGTCGTGACCCCGAATGCAGAGACTCCGTTCCGCGACATCGCCTTCGGTCTGCAGTCCGAGGGTGACATCTCCTCGCCGACCCAGATCGGTGACGGTCAGTGGGCGCTGGCCCGCCTCGAGACACTCCTCCCCCGCGAGGAGCCGTTGCTCGACGAGGTCCGCTCGGACGTCGGTCGTCGGGTCCGCGGCATCAAGGAAGAAGAGCTCTTCCAGGAGAAGGTCGCCGAGTGGCGGACGGACTACGGGGTCGAGACCTCCCCCGAGCACCTGATGAAGGCGACCTACGCCCCGGTCGAGGAAGAAGACCCGCAGGGCATTCCCGTGAACTTCGGACGATAGATCATGACCCGTTCGCTCGTACTGTCCTTCGCGACCCTTCTGCTGTTGTGCTACCCGGCCTCCGGCCAGGAGACCTCTCCGCCGGCGGGCGGGTCACCGCAGCTGGTCGACCGCATCGTCGCGGTCGTCGACGAGGAGCCGATCCTGCTCAGTGATCTCGAACGCGAGATCGAGAGCTATCTGTTCGAGCTGCAGTCGATGGGCCAGGAGCCGCCCGACGACGCGGGCGCGGTCCGCCAGCGGATGCTCGACCGCTTGATCGAGGTCAAGCTCATGGTGGCCCAGGCCAAGCGTGACGGGCTCGTGGTGGGCGAGGAGGAACTCGAAGCCGGCGTACGGCAGGCCATGCAAGACGTCGAGTCGCGCTTCGGATCGCGCCAGGCGCTCGAGGAGGAATTGCGGCGAGCGGGCCTGACCTACGAGGACCTCGAGGCCCGCAACCGGGAACTCGTGCGCGACCGCATGTACACCGGCCGGATCCTCGACGTCTACGTCCGTCCCGAGGTCGAGGTGCGTGACGACGAGATCCGTGAATTCTACGAGGAGAACCGCGGACAGCTCCCGCGACGTTCCGCCTCGGTCGAGTTGGCGAACATCCTCGTGGTGCCCCAGCCCGACGAGTCGACCCGCGAGCGGATCGAGCGCAAGCTGGGCGAGATCCGCCGGGCCCTGGCCGCGGGCTCGTCGTTCGCCGACGTCGCCCGTGAGTACTCCGAGGGTCCGAACGCCGCTCGTGGGGGTGCCGTCGGCACCTTCGGGCGCGGCGACCTGTTCAGCCCCGTGCTCGAGGAACTGGCCTGGTCGTTGCCCGTGGGGCAGGTCAGCGAACCGGTGAACACCGAGCTCGGCACGCACCTGATCCGCGTAACCGAGCGGACCGAGGACGAGGTCGCGATCAGCCAGATCCTGCTGCCCGTCGAGATCACCGAGGCCGAGCGCGCCTCGGCCCGTGAGCGTGCGGCCGAGGTGGCGGAGAAGGCCCGCAGCGGCCAGGACTTCGCCGAGCTGGCCAGAAAGTACTCGGACGACCCCGAGAGCCGGGAGAACGACGGCATTCTCGGGACCTTCGAGATCGAACGCCTGTCGGAGACCTTCGCGGGCGCGGTCGATACGCTGCAGGTCGGCGAGGTCTCCGACCCGATCGGCGGTGCGGCCGGGTTCTTCGTTCTCAAACTCCTCGATCGGCAGGGCGGAGAGGTGTATTCCTTCGACGAGGTCGAAGGACGGATCCGCGAGATCCTCTTCCAGCAGAAGGCCGAGGCGGAGCTCGAGGGCTTCGTGGACTCCCTGCGCGAGCGCTTCTACATCGAGGTCAAGGCCTGAGCCACGGGCCGGCGTGTCCGGACCGGTCCGGACCACGGCAATGGCCTCCGAGTTGCACTCGCGTCCACCGAGGCCCGTCCGAGACCCCGGTGATCGCAGGTGACCATGGTCGCTGCCCCGCGTTCTGCATCCGATCCTCCCCCGACGCCCGTTCCGGAGGGCGCGATGCCCGACTCCGCGCCACGACCCGGGTCGTCCCTGCCGCGTTCGCACCAGGAGATGCGGCAGATCATCTCCTTCTACCACGTGAATCTCCGCTACGGGGACACGTCGGCGCTCTCGGACGTCTCGTTCTCGGTGGACAACGGTGAGTTCCTGTTCGTGGTCGGCCCGAGCGGCGCCGGCAAGAGCAGCGCGTTGCGACTGGTCCTCATGCAGGAGCGTCCGACCGACGGTCAGGTCCAGGTGGGGCGTTTCCTGTCGACGCGGGTGCGACGCAAGGAGATCCCGCTGCTACGCCGTGAGATCGGCGTGGTCTTCCAGGACTTCCGGCTGCTGACCGACCGCAGCGTCGAGGAGAACGTCGCCTTCGCGCAGATGGTGATCGGTGTTCCGCGGGCCGAGATCAAGCGCAACGTGGCCCGGGTGATCAACTGGGTCGGTCTGTACCACAAGCGGAACCAGATCGCGCGGACGCTCAGTGGAGGCGAACAGCAGCGCGTGGCGATCGCGCGGGCGATCGTGAACCAGCCGAAGATCCTGCTGGCCGACGAGCCCACCGGCAACCTCGATCCCGAGGTGAGCCAGGAGGTCATCGACCTGCTCTTCCGGATCAACGCCGCGGGTACCGCGGTCGTGATGAGCACCCACGATCACTTGATGGTGCGTCAGTACGGGCAGCGCGTGCTCTCACTCGAAGGCGGCCGTGTGATCAGTGACGTCGAGCGCTACCGGCCGCGCCGACCCGAGCACGCGCGTCCGCTGGCCGAACGGATCGTGCGGGCCGACGAGGACGGCGCGGTGGCACGTTCGCCGGAGCAGTGGGAGGGCATGCGCGACGATCCTCCCGCCCGGGAACAGGGGGGGCGCGATGCATAGCACGCAGGCGCGCTATCTCGTGCGCGAGGGCATGCTGGGCCTGGTGCGCCGCCGGCTGAGCGGCACGGTGGCCGTACTGATCATGGGGTCGTCGTTGCTCATGCTCGCGATCTTCAGCATCGTCAGCATCAATCTCGATCGCATTCTCCAGACGGTGCGCGGGGACATCGACGTGGTCGTCTACCTGCGCGACGACATCCACGAGGCCGATCAGGCCGTGCTGCACGAGGACCTGCTGTCGATGGCCGGAGTGCACGCGGTGCGCTACGTGGGCCGCGACGAGGCCTTGCAACGATTCCGGGGCGAGATCGCCGACGACTCCGAACTCCTCGACGCGCTCGAGGCGAATCCCCTGCCCGCGAGCTTCGAGCTCTCGCTCGACGCGTTGGGGCAGGACGCGAAGCGGCTCGAATCGCTGACCGGATCGCTGGGCCGATATCCCGGTGTGGAGGAAGTCGTGGCCGAGATCGAGTGGGTGCGCAGGCTCGATCGATTCTCGTCGGTGTTCATGCTCGTGACCGCCGTCATCGGAGTGATCGTGCTCGTCTCGGCCGTGTTCGTGATCAGCAACACCGTGCGCCTGACCGTCGAGGAGAGTGCCGAACAGGTCGCGATCATGAAGCTGGTCGGGGCCACGAACGCCTTCATCCGTACCCCCTTCGTCATCGGTGGAGCCCTGCAGGGGGCCGCGGCCGGGGTCCTGGCCATGGGCGTGCTGCTGGTGGCGGGCCACTTCGTGCGGCAGCACATCGACGGGGTCTTCTTCTTCGGCACCGGACAGGTGCTGGGCTTCGTGGTCCTGAGCACCCTTCTCGGAGCCGGAGGCAGCCTGGTGGCCCTGCGTCGGCACCTGCGTCTCTAGGAGGTCGCGGTGCGCGGCGCGTGGTGGATCCTCGTTCTCCTGTTGAGTGCCGGCGGTGTCCTGGCCGACGAGGTCGGTCAGGAGATCAGCGGCAAGGAAGCCGAGCTGCAGTCGCTGCGGCAACGCATCGCCGAGGCTCGGGCCCACGCCGACGCACTGGCGAACGACGAGGAACAGCAGCTCGCCCGTCTGCACGCGATCGAGCGCGAGACCGAACTCACACAGGAACTCCTCGAGCGGCTCGCGCTCAAGGAGATCGGCATCCGGGCGCAGATCGATTCGCTGCAGCAGTCGCTGGACCAGAGCCGAGCGCGGGTCGAGCGCCGTCGCGACGCGATGGCCGAGCGTCTGCGGGCCATCTACATGCGGCCGCGTCGGTCCCTGTTGGCCCTGGCCTTCACCGCCGACAGTCTGGGCGAGCTGTCGCACCGGGTCCGTGCCTGGACCCACGTGGCCCGCACCGAGCGGGCATTGATCGAGGACGTCCAGGACGCCCGGACCGAACTCCGGGCCCGGCGCGCCGACTTGGCCGCGCAGATGGCCGAGATCAACTTCACGCGCAGCGAGACAGAGGACCGCAGGCTCCAGCTCTCACGTCTGCAGACCGAGCGCCAGGATGCTCTGTTGGAGCTGCGCGAGAAGCGCGTGTCGTACGAGGCCACCCTGCGCGAGATGGAGAACGCGGCCGCCGAGATGGAGGACCTGATCGCGCGGCTGGAACGCCAGCGCCGCGAACGGGCCGACGAGGACTCCTTCGGCAGTGGTTTCGCCGAGCGCGCCGGCGGGTTGCCCTGGCCGGTCGAGGGGCGCGTCCTGAAGCCCTTCGGGCGCTCCGTCCACCCCGAGTTCAAGACCGTCGTGGTGAACAAGGGGGTCAACATCGAGGCCGCCATGGGCACCCCGGTCCGAGCGGTGGCAGAGGGAACCGTCGAGTACGTCGACTGGTTGCCCGGCTATGGCAAGTGCATTATCGTCGACCACGGCGACGGGTACTACACGCTCTACGCCCACGCCTCCGCGATCTTCCCCACCGAGGGCTCCCGTGTCCGGCAGGGAGAGGTCCTGGGTGAAGTCGGCGACACCGGGTCGCTGAACGGTACACAACTCTACTTCGAGATCCGGCAGGGCAAGACACCGCTCGACCCCGACGCCTGGCTCCGGAGCCGATGAACGAACTCCGACCCGACCGAATGCGCGGTGCTGCGCTCGACCGTCTGGCGGCCCTCGCGCGTGAGGAGCGCATGCCGCAGAGCGTGCTCCTGGTCGGACCGGAGGGCAGTGGCAAGGAAGCGGCCGCGCTCGAGCTCGCGATCGATCTGCTGCGTCCAGTCGGCGGAGGGGACGCGGCCGGTGGCCTGTTCGGTGATCTGCCCGTCGACGACTCCGCACGCGACACCGCGGCCCGCAAGGTGCGCCAGCTCACCCACCCGGACCTCCACGTGGTCTTCCCCGTCGAGCGCACGCTGACCTCGGGTCACTACCGCGAACTGCTCGACGAGAAGGCTCGCTGGCCCCTGGCGCGCGTCCGGCAGCCGAGCAGCGCCATCATCCCGATCGGCGACGCCGAGGACGCAGCGCCGGTGTCGGTCCGGGCGATTCGCCGCTTCGTCAACGCGCGCCCCTTCGAGGCCGCCCACCGGGTGGTCGTGGTCGGCGACGCCCATCGCATGAACCGCGCGGCGGCCAATGCCCTGCTCAAGACCCTGGAGGAACCGCCGGCCCCGGCGGTGCTGCTGCTGTGCAGCCACCAGCCCCACCTGTTGCCGGCGACGCTCCGTTCGCGATGCGCGCGGGTGCAGGTGCCTGCGTTGTCCGACGCGGAACTCGCCACGATCCTCGAGCGCGAGGCCGAGGTCGATCCGACCGAAGCGGCGCGCGTGGCCGCGGTGGCCGGAGGCAACGCCCGCCGGGCCTTCGACCTGATCGACCCCGCCGCCCGTGAACTCGCCGGGTGGGCCGACCAGATCCTCGACATGCTCCTCCGGGGTGATCGTCCGTCTCTCGCCCGGGCGGGCGAACGCGTGGCCAAAGCCCAACCTCCGGTCGGACGCGGCGGCAAGCTGGCCGGCGACGCCAGTCTGAGTGTCGCCCGCGACGTGGCGATGCGGGTCGTCGACCTCATCGCCGCCGACCTCGTCGCGCTCGGCCGTCGGGAGACCGGTGCCCGTCTCGACGATGCCCGTCGTGCGTCGTTGCCCGACAGCCAGGTCGACGGCGTCCGGGCGATGAAGGCCGTCGAGGTCCTGCTGGACGCACGGTCCGATCTGGCCCGAATGGTGAACGTGGGTCTGGTCCTGGTCGACTCCTTCCTCCGCACCGAGGCCGCGCTCCACGGGGCCCACGCGGCCTCGGCCTGAGCCCGAAGAGGAGATCGCCCGTGGCCGCTCTGATCGACACGCACCTGCACCTCTACCGCGACGAGTTCGCCGAGGACCGCGAAGCCACCCGTGAGCGCGCGCGGACCGCCGGCGTGGCGGGCTTCGTCCACGTCGGCTTCGACCGGGTCACGAATCGCCTGGCCCAGGTCACCGCCACCGGAGACGACGCAGCGTGGGCCACGGCCGGTGTCCACCCGCACGAGGCCGAACACCACGAGACCGCGATCGAGGACTGGATCCGCGAGCACGTCGACTCGGTGATCGCGATCGGCGAGTGTGGTCTCGACTACTACCGCGACCTGAGCCCGCGCGAGGCCCAGCACCGCGCCTTCGGGGCGCAGATCGAGCTCGCGAAGGAGCTCGACCGGCCGATGGTCTTCCACGTGCGCGATGCCTACGACGACGCGCGGGCCGTTCTCCTCGAAGCCGGGCTGCCACCCCGCCGGGGGATCTTCCACGCCTTCGCCGGCGATCGGGAGTTCGCCCGCTGGGCCGTCGACGCGGGCTTCAAGCTGGGGATCGGCGGTGTGTTCACCTATCGCAAGGCGCATCTGCCCGAGGCGATCGAGGGTCTGCCCGCCGAGGCCCTCCAACTGGAGACCGACGCCCCCTGGCTGCCGCCGCAGCCCTGGCGCGGTCGCCGCAACGAACCGGCCTATGCCCGACACACGGCGGCCCGGGTGGCCGCCTCGCTCGGCGAGGATCTCGACGCCGTGGCCGTGACCTGGGCCCGCGAGTTCGAGCAACTGTTCCGGGTCGAGCTCCCGTCGTGGTTCCACGAGGTCGAACCTTCGGCATTTCCCGAACCCGAGCCCGCGCGGCGGCGGAAGAAGTAGTCCATGATCGCTTCCGGCGGCGCATCCGGTCACGCACGCAGGGCCCGGCCATCGCAGGTCGAGCTGTTGCGTCGGCACGGTCTGCGGCTGGACAAGCGTCTGGGACAGCACTTCCTCGTCGACGCGAGGATCGTGGAGCGGATCGTCGAGGCGGTCGGCGCCCTCGGTCCCGAGCGAGTGGTCGAACTGGCGTGCGGAGCGGGTGCGCTGACCTACGCCCTGCTGGATCAAGGGTGGCCGGTGACCGCCCTCGAACTCGACACGCGCATGATCGAACTCGTCCGCGACGAGACCCGCGGTCGCGACCTCCGGATCGAACACGCCGATCTGGCCGCCACCGACTTCGCCGCGTTGCTCGCAGACGAGCGCGTGGTCTTCGCCGGGAATCTTCCCTACCAGGTCACCAGTGCCGTCCTCTTCGGTCTGTTGCCGGCCCTGCGGGATCCGCGGTCGGCCGGCGCGGTCCTGATGGTCCAGGCCGAGGTCGCCCGCCGCATGACCGCGCCTCCGGGAGGACGCGACTACGGAGTGCTGAGCGTTCTCCTGCAGGCGGAGGTCGACGTCGAACGCGTCGTGCGGGTCAAGCCGGGGTGCTTCCATCCGCCGCCGGAGGTCGAGTCGGCGGTCGTGCGTCTCGTCCGACGTGACGAGCCGGTGGACCTCGCCGAAGACGGCCGCGCGCTGGTCAAGGACCTCTTCCGGCAGCGTCGCAAGCAGATCGGCGGTCTGTTGCGTCGACGTCTGGACATCGACGACGCGCGGGTCGGAGCGTTGCTGGGCCGAACGGGGATCGAGTCGCGCCGCCGACCCGAAACGCTCTCCGTCGACGACTTCGTCCGTCTGCGCGACGTGATCCGGGCGGAGGACCTCGCGTGAGGGCCGGACTGCACCTGGTGGTGGTCGCGGTCGTGCTCTCGGGCGCGCTCGGGGCTTCGGCCCAGATTCCCGTGTCGACGGACAGTCTGAGCACGGTCGTGGCCGACAGTGCCGCGGCCGACAGCACCGCGATCGGTGGACGTCTCGGTGGGGCCGCATCCGCCGACGCACCGGCGGCGCCGCAGGCGTCTCGCTGGAACGCCCTGCGCCCCACGACCACCGCCGAGTTCAACGCGAACGTCACGCGCATCCTGCTCTCGGGGAGGATCACCGCTCCCCTCGCCGATCTCGTCGACGCAGGAGGGTCGACCGAGGCCACCGTGCGCCGAACGACCTACCGGCAGTTCGATCGTGAGCAGGAGGAGACGGGGCTGCGCAGCAGTTACGACGACAGCTTCTTCGGCGACGCGGCCCAGCTGAAGCTCAACGTGTCCCGGCGGACGAGTTTCGACGAGAACCGTCCCGGTACCGGCGATCCGATCGTCCTCGACTTCCGGTCGGCCGACGCGAGCATGGTGCTCGAGGGCAACCACCCGCTGACCGACGGCTTCTCACACCACTGGGCCGTCCGCGGCGACATCGAGGACGTCGAGCAGGTCAACCGGAACGTGTCGAACGATCGCAACCTCGCCGGCGCGGGTCTCACCTCGGTCTGGCGACGGCAGGGTGATGCGGTCGACCTGCGGGCCCGTTACGGCTACAAGCGGAGCACGGGGACGCGGCTCGTCCGCGAATCGAGCGACGACGCGACGGCCGAACTCGACACGCTGGGCGCGCGTCTCGACCTGGATGCCCTGCCGCGTACGAACCTGTCGGTGGAGGCCCAACGCACGACGTTCTTCGAGGAGCGCCTGGACTTCGCGCGCAACGCCAACGGCGTGGTCGACACCCTGAACACGCTCCGGCCGGTGGGGCGTGAGCGCGAGGTGCGGTCGTCCTACGACCTCTCCACGCGCGTCGACACCGCACCGGTGGAGCGCCTCACCCTGGCGGGCTCGGCGAGCACCGAGTTCTCCGAGACCGAGTACCGTTTCTCGCAACAGGGGATCGTGCAACGGGGTGGAGAGTCGTTCGACGCCGGGGCCACGTTCCACTACGCGGAGGCCGGCAGTGTCGAGGTGCGCTACGACTTCTCGAATCGTTTCAACGACCGCCGTGTGCGTGGGGGTGCGGACTTCCGTGGCCGCGAGTCGACGAAGAACTACGAGGTGGGCGCAACGTTACGGCAGGCGATGTTCGCCCGCAGCGACCTCGAACTCCGGGCGAGCCAGTCGCTGACGCAGAGCATCTTCGAGGAGACCGGCAACAACAACGACCGCGACCGCCTGATCGACGACTTCAGCGCCGAGATCGCCACCGATGCGATCGCCCACACGCAGTTGCGTGTCGGCGGGACCGCGCGTCGCACGCTCGAGCTGAACATCGCCGCCGATCGCGTGGGCAACAACAAGGAAGAAGTGCTGTACGAGGTCCGCGGGTCGTACACCTTCGATCCGCCCGGTGGATTCAGCGCTGCGCAGACCTACCGGCTGCAGATCGTCTTCCGCGACTTCCTCGACGGCATCGACCGCGACAGCTTCAACAAGCAGGGACAGGTGACCTCGCGTGCGGACTACACCTTCTCGGGTGGGGGCGCCGTCGGTGTGGAGTGGCTGTCGGACTTCCGGAGCACGGGAGCGCGCGATCCCGCGTCTCCGGTCCGCGAACTCTACGTGACCGAGTCGACACGCAACGATCAGCGCGTGGTGTTCGACGTCTCGATCCCGGTGTCCACGCTGACCTTCAGCGCCCGGACCGAACGCGGCTTCCTCGATCAGGAAACCCGCGGACGCGAGAGCACCGAGGAGCGCGGCCGGCTCAACTTGCGTCTGACGGGCAACCGGTCCTTCTTCTCGGACAGGGCGCAACTGCGCCTGGACATCGAGCGGGTCCTGCAGTTCGGGCCGCGTGTCCGCGACGAGCAGAGAGACTACTGGGTCGCCAACACCACCCTCACCGTGGAGTTCTGATGTTCCGGACGGCCGAACTCCGTTGGGTCTCCCTGGCCGCCGTCGGCCTGCTGGTGCTGGGCGGTTGCTTCTTCGATCCGCGGGAGCCGGAGCAGGGCGGAGGGCCGGTCTGTTTCGAGAAGATCACCCAGGAGAGCGAACTGAACGTCTTCGCCAACCTGGACGGCTCGTTCCAGTGCCGCCAGAGCCAGACCTATCTGGAGCAGTTCTCCGAGGACTTCGTCTTCGTACCCGCGCCTTCGGTTGCAGCGCAGAATCCCGGCGTATTTCCTGATCCCAATTCGAGTTGGGGGATCGAGGAGGAGACCGAGTTCGTCGATGGTCTTTTCACGGCGTCCACGGACACCATCATCGCGCAGGTGTACGATCAGGTGCGCCCCCCGCAGGGGAGCACCGAGATTCTGTTCGAGGGAGATTATTCGATCACAGTCGTCGAAGCAGACGGGAGCCAGATCGAGTATACTGGCACGGCACTGTACACGCTTCGGCAGGAGCGGGCGATCTGGGTCATGGCACGCTGGGAAGAGCAGGAGTCCAGCAACCCCCTCGGCCAGCTCCGCGCCAGCCTGGTCCGCTAGTCCGTCAGGGAGGGTCCGCTCGTCGGAATTTGCTAAGCCCCACGACCTCTCGTCCGCCACGTCCGCCCTCGTTCCGGACGCTGGTACGCCCCATGCGTAGACATCCGAGACAGACTGTCGCCCGACAAGGCGGCTCTGGAGGTGCACAGACCATGCGAACCCGAATCGAACCGGCTGCGCCCCACGCCGTGCGCGCTCTGCTGGTGATCCTCTCCGTGACCCTGTTCACGGGGTGCGGAATCTTCAGTCCCGACGAATCCGATCCGATCGACAACGGGGGTGAGCAGGAGCAGTTCCCCCTGGCCACGTCGCCCGCCATCTTCATCAGCAACTTCGAGCAGGCCTGGGAAGACCGGAATCTCGAACTCTACGACGACCTGCTCCACGAGGAATTCGTGTTCTGGCTCTCCGAGCAGGACATCAACGAGCTGCAGATCCCCGGATCGTGGGACCGTGCCCGGGAGATCGCCACGGCCGAACAGATGTTCGGAACGGCGAGCGATCCCGACCTCCAGGTGCAGTCGATCGAGATCACCACGCTGGACGTGGTCGAGACCTGGACTCCGAACTTCGACAACCCGAACGTGGTCGGAGCCGATCTCCGGGGTACCTACTCGGTCGTGATGTCGGTGGTGTTCCCCGACAAGCGCACCAACGTCAGCGGGCAGCAGAACTTCTACCTGAAGGAAGTCACGCAGGTGATCGACGGGGTCGAGACCGGCGTCTACCGGCTGTTCGCCTGGGAGGACCTCGGTCTGGGCAGCGCCAAGGTGGTGGCCGCGAAGTAGGATTCGGGTCGTCGTCGGTTCCGAACGAGGCGAGCCCCCGCTCCGGCGGGGGCTTCGCCGTCCCCGGCAGTTCGGTCCGTTGACGTCACCGTCCGCCTGGCGTATCAAGGGCCCCGCCGCGCGGACCCTGCCCACCGAGCCGCGTGCCACCCCGGGATGCCATGCCGAAGAAGCGCCGCCGTTCCCGACGGAAGTCCGAGACCGCGATCGTGCGTGGCCTCGTGGTCGCCCTCGTGGTGGCCGTGGCGCTCGCTGGAGCCGTCACGTGGCTGCGCACCGACGCCGGGCGCATGGTCATGGCCGACCGCGGTCTGGCCGCCGGGGAGGGCTGGGCGCGGGGGCATCTGCAGGGGGTGATCCTCGATGCCGTCGGCCGACGCGAGGTGCCGGCCGACTCGATCATCGTCGAAACCGCGCCGGCGGGCGGTCCCGCCGTCGTCCGCCTGAGCCTGCGTCCCGACGCCTCGCTCACGGCCCTCAACCTCGACCTGACGGCGGCCGTCGAGGAGGCGGGCGGAACCGTCCATTACGGGAGGCGCACGGCCGACGACGACGGAGCACAACTCGAGCTGCGCTTCGGGACCCGGGTGACGCTCACCCACCGGGTGCTGGCCCGTCGGGGACGGGTCCCTCTGCCCCCCGAGGAGCTCGACACGGCGCGCCTGGCGATCGTGATCGACGACCTCGGCCACAACGTGAACGGCCTGACGCAGCGGGCGCTCGCACTCCCGGCGCCGATCACCTTCGCGGTCCTGCCCGAGCTGCGCTACTCGGCCCGTCTCCTCACCGAGGTCCAACGGTCCGGGCACGAGGCCTTCCTGCACCTGCCCATGGAGCCCGAGCCCGACACGGGCTACGAGGCCGGCGAGCCCCAGATCCGGGTCGGAATGGACCCCGGCGCCATCCGCCGTACGGTGGAGCGATGTCTCGGCGCGCTGCCCGGCGTGGCCGGCGTGAACAATCACATGGGAAGCCGGGCGACCGCGTCGCGACCCGAGATGGACGCCGTGATGGAGGTGCTGGCCGAGCGGGGCCTGGTGTTCCTCGACAGCCAGACCTCGGCGCGTAGCGTGGCCCACGTGGCGGCCGCCGACGCCGGGGTCCCCCACCTCCGCAACGACATCTTCCTCGACGCCGGCGGGGCCGACGTGGAACTCGTGGTGGAGCGGCTGCGTTTCCTGATGCGGCGGGCCCGTGATCGAGGCTGGGCGGTCGGGATCGGCCACGTGAACGATGCCACCATCGACGGCCTGGAGCGGATCCTGCCTCGACTCGCGGACGAGGGCGTGGCCCTGGTGCCCATCAGCGCGCTGATCCACGATCTCGCATTCTGATCCACGCCTCCCGGCCGGGCCCGGGCGGTTTGACACGCTCGACCGCGAGGGTATACTTGACGGGTTTTCCGGCGACTGTGCGGTCGCCGGTTTTTCCGACTCCTCGATCATCTGCCCCATCCACCGACGAGCGCGCGCCCGAGCCCGTCCCGACGCCGATCCGGCCCCGGGGAACTCTCGTTCGCGCTCGCCCAGGGACGCCCGATGAAACGTTCGATCCAGATCAAGCTCGCCATCATCGTCGTCGCGGTCGTGGCCTCGCTGTGGACCCTGCTGCCCACGATCCAACTGGCCCTGGGCACCGAGGACATGAGCGAGGACGCCGTGGAGTCCCTCGAGGACCGGGCGATCCGCCGCGGCCTCGACCTGGCCGGCGGCATGTACCTGATCCTCGAGGTCGACCAGGAGCAGCTGGAAGAGTCCGACATGGACATCAGCCGCTCCGAAGCCCTCGACCGCGTGATCACGGTGCTGCGTAACCGGATCGACGAGTTCGGCGTGTCCGAACCCGACATCCGCAAGGAGGGCGACTCGCGCGTGGTGGTGCAGCTACCCGGTCTGCAGGACCCGGAGCGTGCCAAGTCCCTGATCGGACGCACCGCGCGGCTCACCTTCCAGCTCGTGCGCGAGGGCAACGAGGTGCAGAACGTGGTCGACCGGATCGACCGCGTACTGGCCTCGGTGATCGAGGCCCGCGATGCCGACGCCGAGACGGCCGACGCCGACAGCGTGATCACGGCGGCGGCCGAGGACGCCGACGAGGCGCCGCTGCCCGGCGATCTGAACCCGAACCGGCCGTTCAGCGCCCTGCTCGGCCCCTTCATGTCGAACTTCGGCGGCTATCCGCTGTCGATGGCCAACCGCGAGAAGATCGCCACGCTGCTCGCGCGCGACGAGGTGCAGCGCGTGACCCCGCGCGACGCCACGTTCATGTTCGGCGCCGAGGAGTTCAAGGGCAGCGACGGCGGGCAGGCCATCCTGCTCTACCTGGTCGAGGACGACGTCGCGGTGTCGGGCAACGAGATCGAGAACGCTGTCATCGGTCCCGATCCCGACCGGCCGAGCATGCAGCTCGTGAACCTCACGCTCACGCGCCGCGGTGGCCTGCGCTTCGCGAACGTCACGGGCGCCAACATCAACCGCAAGCTGGCGATCGTGCTCGACGGCCGCGTGCACAGCGCGCCGAACATCCAGTCGAAGATCAGCGGCGGCCGCGCCACGATCTCCGGCGGTTTCGATTCGATCCAGGAGGCGCAGGACCTCGCGCTCATGCTGCGGGCGGGTGCCCTGCCGGCCGACGTGCAGATCGCCGAGGAGCGCACGGTGGGGCCCAGCCTCGGCGCCGACTCGGTCGACCAGGGCGTCCGGTCGATCCTCATCGGCGGCGCCGCGGTGATCGTCTTCATCATCATCTACTACAAGGTGGCCGGGCTGCTGGCGACGGCGGGGCTCACGCTCACGCTCATGCTGCTGCTGGCGATCCTGGCCCAGTTCGGTCTGGTGCTCACCCTGCCGGGGATCGCCGGGATCATCCTGACCGTCGGCATGGCCGTCGACGCCAACGTGCTGATCTTCGAGCGAATCCGCGAAGAGCTGCGCAACGGCAAGAACGTGCGTGCCGCCATCGATGCCGGCTACGCACAGGCCACGCGCGCGATCGTCGACGCCAACGTCACCACCTTCATCGCGGCCTTCGTGCTCTACTACTTCGGCACCGGCCCCATCCGTGGCTTCGCGGTGACCCTGAGCGTGGGCATCCTCACGTCGATGTTCTCGGCGCTGGTGTTCACGCGCACGATCTACGACCTGTGGCTGGGAAGTCGTCAGCCCAAGGGCCTGAGCATCTAGTCCCGGATCTGAATCGGGCCCTGCCCGCGAGGAAAGAACCATGCAAGTCCTGACGAACACGAACATCGACTTCCTGGGCAAGCGGAGGATCGGCTTCGTCCTGTCCTTCCTGATCATCGCGGCGGGAGTCGTCTCGCTGGTGGCCAAGGGCGGGCCGAACCTGTCGATCGACTTCCGCGGCGGTCAGATCGTCGAGGTCCGCGCCGAGCCCGCCATTCCTCTCGAGGACGCCCGCGCCGTGCTCGAGAACGCCGACATCGGCATGCAGCAGGTGCAGGACTTCGGCTCGGACGAAGAGCTGCTGGTCTATCTCGAAGGGAGCATGGATCTCGGTGTCGACGCCGGCACGCTGACCGTGCCCGAGATCCTCCAGGAGGCCTTCCCCGATCGCGAGATCGAGCTGCGCCGCGAGGAGAAGGTGGGGCCCAAGATCGGGAGCGAACTGCGTCGTGCGGCGACGCTGTCGATCGTGGTCGCGCTGTTCCTGATCATCCTCTACGTGGGCCTGCGCTTCTCGGCCGCGCAGTTCGGGATCGCCGCGGTGCTCGCCGTGTTCCACGACGTGTTGATCACGCTGGGGATCTTCTCGTTGATCGACCACGAGATCAGCCTGGTGATCCTTGCGGCGTTCCTGACGATCATCGGGTACTCGCTGAACGACACCATCGTCGTCTTCGACCGCATCCGTGAGAACATGGGCATGCGGCGCAAGGAGACCTACGAGAGCGTCCTGAACAAGAGTGTGAACGAGACGCTCAGCCGCACGGTGATCACCTCCTTCACCACCTTGATGGTGGCGGTGATCCTCTTCCTGTTCGGCGGGCCGGTGATCCACGACTTCGCGCTGGCGCTCGTGCTCGGCGTGGTGGTCGGCACCTACTCGTCGATCTTCGTGGCCACGCCCCTGCTCCTGGCCTGGTACAACTGGCGCACCGCGAATCGGCGCAGTGGCAGCGGTTCCGGCCGGCAGCCGGCCAGGGTCGGGAGCTGACCGTCGCGATCCATCCGTTCCGTGGAGACCTCGCCCGCCAGGGCGGGGTCTTCGCGTTCCGGTGCCGGGCGTCGCTACCGGGAACCCCGGACCTCGTGGTAGATTCAAGGGTCCGACGATCCGAGCCCCCGACCTTCCGCGTCGCCCTGTCCGCCCAGCCCCGGAGCCCGCGATGAGTCCGCGTGCCCGCGCACTTCCCGTCCGTTCCACCGGCCTGCATCGGGTGCTGACGGTGCTGATCTCCGTGCTCCTTCTCGGTCCACCGGCCGGCAGCGGGGCGCAGGAGTCCGCACCCCGCACCGACGAGGCCCTCTGCCAGCAGATCCTCCGGGCGTTCTCGACCCTCGAGACGGCTGCATTGCAGGAGCTGCTCGCAGCCCGCGACGTCCGCCTGAACCTGCCGGGATCCGACGACACCCGCCGGCCGGCGGCCGACGGACGGTTCAGTGGCGAGCAGGCCGCGATTCTGTTGCAGCGCGCCCTTCGACGCGAAGACCCGCCGCCCGCCCCTGACCTCGGGCCGGACTTCCTGCGTTCGGCCGACGGCACGCTGTGCTGCCAGTGCCCCGACTTCGATCCGGAGGACGACGCCTCGTTCGTGGTCCTGCACTTCGCCACCGGGCGCCCCACGTCCGATGCCCGTGGACTCTCGGGACGCCTCTACCTCGATCTGCGGCACGACACGGCGACCGGGCGTTGGACGGTCCGGGCCGTCCGCGAGCTCCGCTGAGCCCGGGCGCCCATGCTCACACCGAGCACCCGTCCGGCACTCGCCCGATCCTGGCCGATCGTCGCCGTGGGCGCGGTGGTGGCGCTGGAACTCGTGCTGCGGCAGCCCTCGATGGAATGGGGATCGATCGCCACCGGCCTGGTGCTCCTCGTGGCCGCGCTCACCGTCACGATGCGGCGGCAGTGGTCCAGGGGCGGCCTCGCCCTCCGTGCCGCGACTGCACTGGCCCTGCTCGCCGCAGTGGGTTTCGGCTGGCCGCTGGTCCGCACCGCGGACCTGCACGAGGCGGCGTGGCAGGAGCGCAGCCGGCGAGCCCTCGAGGACACGGCGGACGCCGCCGCGGATCGGCTCGAAACGATCCGGGCCACCGCTGCCGAGCGGGCGGCCCTGGCTCTGGCCACCGACGATCTCGAGTCCGTGGTGACCCCCCTGGACGTCGGCGGAGACCGTCTCGACGTGGCCGTGAGCGTGTGGAGGGCCGACTCGCTGCTCGCCTGGGCCGGGCCGGTGCCGGGACCGGAGCGCGTCGGACCCACCGACGTTCCGCTGGTCGTCGACTACGGCTACCGCCGTTACCTGATCGTACAGGCCGAAGGGCGCGGCGACCGACGGGCATCGTGCGACGTGTCCCTGGGATTGTCCGATGCGCTCTTCCCGCGTCTGGGGCTCGATCTGGCTCCGGGTGACTGGCTCGCGCCCGATTCCGGCGCGTCCCTGCGCCTGTGGCCGAGCCGTCCCGAGCCGGGCGACCTGCCCGAAGGAGCGCTGCTCCGCGGGGTCCCTCCCGACGCCCCGTGGTGCTGGCTCGAGCTCGAGGCGCCCCGGCTGGCCGAGCAACGCCGGCGGTCCCTGGAGGCGCAGGGACAGCGCGTGGCCGTTGCCCTGCTCCTGGGGCTGGTCCCCCTCGTGGTCCTTGCCTGGCGAGCCTGGCCGGGACGCGAGGTGACCCCGCGGGGAACGGCGGGGATCCTGGGCGCGATCGCGGTCGCCACGGGGCTGCGGATCCTGCTCGAGCGCGCCCGGGTCCTCGACCTGGCCTTCGCCCCGGAGACGGGCACGCTGTCGCTGCTCTTCCTGCCCACCTACTTCGCCACGTCGGCCGGCTGGGGACTGCTCCGGTCGGCCGCCGACTTCGTGCTCACCGGCCTGCTGGTCAGTTCGGCGGTGATCCTCCTCGTCCCGGCCTGGCGGCAACTGTGCGCGCGGCGGAGTCCGCGGGGGATGCGTGGACTCGTGTGGGCGGTCCTGGCCGCCGGGTCCGTGGCGCAGCTCGGTTGGATCGAAGTGGTGCAGGCGCTGGTGGTGCGCAACGCCAATCCGCTGCTGATCGGACTCGACAGTCCCTTCTTCACCGTGCCCTTCCTGGCCCTGCACGTGGGCATGTTGTTGCTGTTGTTCCCGCTGGTGGTCGCGCTGCTCCTCGGGTGGGAGCGGTGGTTCCGGGGGGACACGGCGGGGTGGGTCGGTCTGGCCGCGGCCACCGCAGCGATCGCTGCCCGCGGAATCGTCGGCGACGCCTCGCTGGTGACCACACTCTGGGGTGTGCTCGTGCCGGTGCTCGGCGTGGCCATGCGGCCGGCGGTCCGGTCGCCCGCCTTCAGCCGGCGCGTCCTCACCGGATTGCTCGCATTGACCTGGTTCGCCGGCGTGCAGAGCACGGGGCTGGAGCGTGTCTACAACGCCGAGAAGGAAGAGGTGGCTCTGCAGGACGCCGCGGAGCGGCTCGAGCCGCTGGACAACTGGCGGCGTTTCCTGCTCCGGGACGTGGTGCAGGAGATCGCCGCCGACGAGGCCCTGCTGCACCGGCTCGGTGACCGGCAGGCCGATCGCAGCAACCTGGCCTTCGAGATCTGGGCGCGCACGCTGCTCCCGTCGCAGAACTTCGGCTGCCGTGTGGCGCTGCGCGACGACGAGGGCCGGTTGATCAGCGAGTTCGACATCGGTCTGCCCTACGAGCCCACGCCGTTACGGAACTGGCGGCGCGAGGCCCCCATGCGTCGGACGACCGAAGTCGAGGCGATCGAGCTGGCCACCGAGCAGGGACCCTTCCTGGTCTACCGGGGACGGATCGACCTGGAGAGGAAACCCGTCGCGGGAGACTGCAGCCGCCTGATCATCGATCTGCCCTATGCCGCCGCGGAGGGATCGATCCCGCTGGAGGACAACGTGCCCGTGGGGCTGCGGCTGCTCGGCGAGACCCCCGATCGTGATCTCGCTCCGCGCCGCACCTTCGACGAAGCGGTGTTGATCGGCCATCCCAGCGACGGCCGGGTCCTCAAGGCGTCGTCGCCGGTGCTGGTCGGCCTGCGGTTGGACGACCTGCCGGCGCCGGGCGTGTGGACGCGACAACGCCTCGACGGGCAATTGCTGCACGTGGCGCGCGTCGAGCGCGAAGGCCGCGAACTGGTCGTCGCCTTCGAAGAACCCACGCTGGTCGAACGGCTGCTGGACCTCAGCCGCCTGGCCGCGCTCTACCTCGCGGTGGCCACGGTGGCCATGCTGGTCTTCGGCCTGGCCCGTCTGCTGCGGGTCGATCCACGGGATCGCTGGCCACGCGCGCTCGGGGTGATCGGATTCGAGGAACGCCTGCTGGTGTCGATGCTGCTCATCGTGCTGCTGCCCGTGTTCCTGCTGGGCGTGATCCAGGAGCGGCGCGGGGCGGCCCTGGCGCGCAGCGAGAACCTCGAAGAGGTCTCGGGCCGGCTCGATACCGCGTTGCAACTGCTCGCGAGCAACCTGGACGAACTCGCGACCGCCCTGATCCGCGGCGAGTACGTGCAGGACGTGATCGCGCGTGGCAACACCGAGGCGTCGCGCACCCTCGGCCCCTTCGCGGCGGCCCAGGTCATGGTCTTCGATCCCCGGCGCGAGCTCATCCTCGACGAGACCCTCGGAGACCGCGACGCCGAGGAGGCCGAAGCCTTCCTGCGCCAGGTCGAAGACGGCGAACTCGTGCTCGAGGTCGATGCCTTCGGATGGTTCCTGGGGCGCGCGTACCCGGTGCTCGGGCCCGACGATCGCACCCACACCGTGTACGTCCGGCGGGCCCTGCGCGACGAGGACCTCAACCGGATCGCGCGGACGATCCGCGCCGATCTGACTCTCTACGACGGCCCCTGGGCCGTGGTCAGCAGCCAGGCGCCCCTGTACCGCGCCGGCTTGTACTCGCCGGTGCTCAACGCGGCCGCCCTGCCGGTGCTGCGCGGGACCGCGCGTCGCGTCGTCGAGGCGGAACAGCACGGCGGTCTGGCCGTGGCGCAGGGGTACGCCGTGCTCGCCGGGCCGGGTTCGCCGCAACGGGGCGTGCTGTCCGCCCGGCTGTTCGCGCGCGCCACCGAGGACGCCCGCGAGCGCCGTCGTGGCCAGATGTTCGTATTCGGACTGAGCTCGCTGGCCCTCGTGTTGGCCGTGGGGGCGGGGCTGGCCCTCTCGGGTCGGATCGTGGGGCCGATCCGCAACCTGGTGGCTGCCACCGATCGAATCGCGCGGGGTGAGCTCGATCGACGGGTGCCGGAAATCGGCGGCGACGAGATCGGTCAGCTGGTCCGTTCGTTCAACCACATGACCGACGCGCTGAACCAGAGCCGCCGGCAGCTCGCTTCGCGTCGCTCCTTCCTCGAGACGGTGCTGGGCAGTCTGGGGGCGGGCGTGTTGGTGCTCGACGAGGACACCGAGGTGGTCGAGCGCAACCGCGCGGCGACCACGCTGCTCGACGACGACGAGGCAGGATTCCTCCGGCGGTTGCGCGGCCTCGGTCCTCCCGGCGCGCCCACCGACACCGAGATCGTGCTCGGTCGGGCCGACGGGCCCCGCACGCTGCGTACGGTGATCTCGCCGGCGCGTCTCGAGTCGGGCCGGCCGGGCTGGTTGGTGGTCTTCGACGACGTCACCGAGCTGCTCGCGAGCCGTCGTCTGGCGCTGTACGCGCAGATGGCCCGCCAGGTCGCCCACGAGGTCAAGAACCCGCTGACGCCGATCCAGCTCTCGGCGCAGATGGTGCGGCAGGCCGTGCGTGACGACCACCCGCGGCTCGACGACATCGTCCGCGAGAACACGGGGACGATCGAGGCACAGGTCGAACGCCTGAGGAACATCGCCTCGGAGTTCAGTCTGCTGGGCCGGGAGCGCCTCGACGACCTCGGCGAGATCGAGGTCGAGCCGCTTTTGCAGGAAGTTCGCAGCCTCTATCCGTCGCCCCGGGGGGACGGTTCGATCGAGATCCACACCGAGGGCCCGTTGCGGGCGCTCGGCTCGCGCGAGGCCCTGCTGAAGGTCCTGACGAACGTGGTCGAGAACGCCCGACAGGCGATGGGCGATCGTGGTACGGTGCGTCTGGAGGCCCGATCCGAGGGCGCCCGCGTCCGGATCGACGTGCTGGACGAAGGTCCGGGTATCGACCCGGACGTGCAGGACCGCCTGTTCGAACCGTACTTCTCGACCAAGAGCACCGGCACCGGCCTGGGACTGGTGATCTGCCGCAGTCTCATGGAGAAGATGGGTGGGACGATCGGCCTGCGGAATCGCACCGACCGGCCCGGCGCGGTGGCGACCCTGTCGCTCGCCGCGGCTCCGGAGACGGCGGCCGACCGTGGGCCCGAGGCCACCGATCGGAACGATTCGTCACCCCCGGCGTAGACCTTCGACCATGTTCACGTTCCGCCCCGTACTCCTCGCGACCGCTCTGGTCCTCGTCGTGGGCGCGCTCGCCGTCGAGGCGTCCGCCCAGTTCACCGAGGACCTCGGGCGTGTGCGCGTGGCGCGTCTGCAGTACGCCGGCGGGGGGGACTGGTACGCCGATCCCAGCAGCCTGCCCAATCTGCACGCCGAGCTCGCCCGGCGGACGGGGATCCCCTCCGTGGAGCGCGACCTCGCGCTGACGCTCGACGACGAGCGTCTCTACCGCTATCCGCTGCTCTACGCCACCGGCCACGGCGTCATCCGTCCACTGCCGGCCGACGTCGAGCGTCTGCGTCGCTATCTCGACGCCGGGGGATTCCTCTGGGTCGACGACAACTACGGCATCGACACGAGCTTCCGGCAGCTGGTGGCCGACCTGTACCCGGACGCCGAACTCGTCCCGATCGGGTCGGATCATCCGATCTACGATTCCTTCTATCGTCTCGACGGCCTGCCCAAGGTCCACGAACACGACGGGGATCCGGCGCAGGGCTACGGGGTGTTCCACGAGGGTCGAATGGCGATCTTCTACTCGTGGAGTTCCGACATCGGCGACGGGCTCGAGGACCCGGCCGTGCACGACAATTCCCCCGAGGCGCGTGAAGCGGCCCTGCGCATGGCCGTGAACGTGGTGATGTTCGCGCTCACCCAGCCCTGACGGGCCGGGCGAGTTCTCCGAACACGGCCCCGGTCCCGCCGAGTGAACGATCGAGGAGAGGTGGTCCCACCCGTGAACCGCAGCACCGCACACAGCGACTCGTCGACCCGCCTCAAGACCCGCCTCCGCCGCGAGCTGCGCTGGCTGCGGCTGCGCCTGGTCGGCCACGCCCTGATCATGCTCCTCGGGGGCGTGGGGCTGATGGGCGCGGCGGCCGTGATCACGGTGCCCGGTTGGTCCCGACTGGGAGAACCCGCGGCCTGGGTGCTGTGGGCATTGCTCGGCCTCGCCGTCGGCTGGGCCGTGGTCTTCGAACTGATCCGTCCGCTGCGCCGGGTGGCGAACCTGAAGGGCTTCTCGCGCACGCTCGAGGAGCACGGCGAGTACTCGAACCTGCTCGAGGCGGCCACGCAGTTCTCGTCGCATCGTCACGCCGATCCCGTCGTGCGTGGCGCCTCTCCGGAGCTGGTCGGCGAGATCGTCCGCCGTGCCTCCGAGATGGCCGACGCGACCCGCCTCGCGCCACGCGTTCCCCTGGTGGGTGTCGGCGGGAACGTGGTCCTGGCCGGTGTGGCGCTGCTGCTGTGGATCTTCGTAGGTCTCGGGGCGCCCGAGCGGGTGCACTGGGCCACGTCGGTGCTCGCGAACCCGTCCTCGCTGCGAACGGTCCAGCCCACCGCCGGTCTGTACGCGGTCAGTGGGGACCAGCGCGTGGCCGTGGGCGGCGATCTCGAGCTCACCGTGCACGACTTCGTCGAGGGCGACGAGGACGTCGTGCTCGAGCTCAACCGTACCGGCGACTTCTGGCAGCAGAAGGACACCGAACTGGCCCCCGTGCCGGAGGACCCGGCTCCCTACCGACGCGCGCGCATCTCGCTGGCGGGAATCGAGGATCCCTTCCGCTACCGGTTCCGCAAGGGCACCGCCGTCAGCGGCACGCATCGAGTGGAGGTGCGCGAGCGCCCGGTGATCACCGATCTGGGTATGCGCCTGGTCCCGCCGTCCTACACGGGGCGCGAACCGCGCGAGCTCGAGAATCCCGGGGGCAGCCTCACCGTGCTCGAGGGCACGCGGGTGGAGATCGAGGGTCACGCCAGCAGTCCCCTGCGTGCGGCGCGACGCCTCGACGAGACCGGTGCGCATGCGTTGCAGGCCGACGGCGACCGCTTCGCCGGCGAACTCGTGGTGACCGAGGACACGGCCTTCCGCATCGAACTCGTCGACCGCGAGGGCCTCTCGAGCGAAGCGCTCACCACCTACCGGTTGCTCGCCCAGCCCGACGAGGTGCCGAGCGTCCGCGTGACGCTCCCCGCCGAGGACCTTCCCCTCGAGCGCGATCTGAAGATGGAGATCGCCGGTCTTGCCGCCGACGACGTCGGTCTGTCGCGCCTCGACCTCGTCTACCGCAACGAGCTCGAGACCGCGTGGAACCGCGTGCCCCTGTTCGTGGACGGCGACAGCACGCGGGCGCCCGAGGAGATCCTCGACCTCGAGGTCGACCGGGGAACGCTCGACGTCGCCGTGAACTTCGTCTGGGATCTCGGCCTGCTCGATCTGATCCCCGGCGACGCCGTGGTCTACGCACTCGAGGCCACCGACAACAACGACCTCGAAGGTGGTCAGGTCACTCGCAGCCGCACCTGGCGCCTGCGGCTGCCCACCATCGCCGAGGTCTTCGATCTCGACCGCGAGGAACGCCAGGGCGAGAGCCGCGAGCTGAAGGACCTGCTGTCGCAGGGCCAGGACGTGCGCGAGGATCTCGAACGGCTCAACCGCGAGCTGATGAAGGACCCCGAGCCCGACTGGGACAAGCAGCAGGAGATCCGCGAGACCCTCGAGCGCCAGCAGGCCTTGCGCGAGAAGCTGCAGGATTCGATCGGCGACATGCAGCAGCAGCTCGAGGAGTTCGAGCGCAACAACGCGGGCAGCCTCGAACTGGCCGAGAAGATGGAGACCGTCCAGGAGCTGATGGAGTCGCTGCAGGACGACGAATCGTTGAAGGCCTACCTCGAGGCCATGGAAGAGGCCATGGAACAGCTCACGCCGCACGAGGTCCAGCGGCAGATGGAGGACGCGCTCACCGACCAGGAGGAGTTCAACCGCCGCCTCGATCGCACCATCGAACTGCTGCGTCAGCTCGAGCGCGAACGCCAGATGTCCGACCTGGTCGAGGAGGTGAACGAGTACCTCCGTCGTCAGGACCAGCTCGCCGAGCTGACCGATCCGGGTGAGGAGACCGACCCGCAGGAGGGCGACCCGCAGGAGGGCGACCCGCAGGAGGGCGAACAGCAGGACGGCGACCCGTCCGAGTCCGGTGAGCAGCAGTCCGGCGAACCCCAGGACGGTGAGCAACAGGACGGTGAGCAACAGGACGACGAGCAGACACCTCCGAGTCAGCTGGACGAAGAGGAACTCGCCCGCATGCAGGAGCAGCTGCGCGAGGAGACCGAGCGCCTGCAGGAGCGTCTGCAGGAAGCTCTCGAGCAGATGCAGCAGGAACAACAGGAGGGCGGGTCGCAGGAATCGCCCTCGGCCGAGGAGATGCGCAAGGCGCTGGAGAAGGCCCTCGAACAGTTGCAGCAAGAGGGAGCGCCCTCGGAGTCGATGCAGGATGCCGAGGACCAGCTCGCCGAGGGCGATCGCCAGGAGGCCCGTGAGCAGCAGGACGAGGCCCGTCGCCGTCTGCTCTCGCTGTACGAGGTCATGCTCGAGGGCCAGCAGATGATGCAGTCCGCCCAGGGCAAGTTCGCGGGCGAACAGTTGCAACAGCTCGCCTTCGACCTGCTGCAATTGAGCCACCGCGAGGAAGAAGTGGTCGACGCCCTGCGGGAGACCGTTCGCGGGCAGCGCACGCGTGCCCTCACACGCGAGCAGGGACGCATCCATCGCGCGCTCGACGGACTGAACACCGATCTCGAGGAACTCGCCCGGCAGGACTTCAACATCCCCGAGCGGCTGCTCGGCGAAATGCGTCAGCTCGTCACCCTCGCCGACGACACGGTCGACGAGCTGCAGCGCAACCGGGGCCGGCGCTCGCGCGACACCGCGGTCCAGGTCATGGGCGACATGAACGAGATCGTCATCGCTCTGCTGACGGCCGCCAAGAGTGCGCAGAGCGGTGGTGGTGGTAGCGGCAGTCCCATGCCGAGTCCGTCGGAACAGATGCGGCAGCTCACCGAGGACCAGTCCCGTCTGAACGGCATGACGCAGCAGCTCCGCGAGCGCATGCAGCAGGGCCTGAATGCCGAGGAGCGGCGCCAGCTCGCCGAGCTGCAGGCGCAGCAGCAGTCGATCCGTGAGCAGCTCGACGAGATCCGCGAGCAGATCGACGACGAGCGCCGCGTGCTCGGCGATCTCGAGGACCTGGGCGAGGCCATGGAGCGCGTCGAGGACGATCTCGGCCTGGGCGAGCTGACCGAGAACCTCGAACGCCAGCAGGAACGTATTCTGTCGAGATTGCTCGACGCGGAACGCTCGGTGCGCGAACGCGACTTCGCCAAGCGCCGCGAGGGCCGTGGCTCCGAGGACCTGTTCCGGACCCAGATCGGCGAAGAGGGGATTCCCGGCGTCGAGGAACGCGAGAACGCGCTGCGGCGCTACACCGCGCCCGAACGCGCACCGGAGGCCTACCAGGACGACGTGCGCCGGTACTTCCGTTCGATCCAGCGCGAACTCGATCGACGTGAAGGAGGCCGCCGATGATCCGCACGATGTGGACGGTGGTCTTCGGCGTCGCCCTGGCCACGATGGCTCCGGGTGCGAGTGCGAGCCCGCCGACGGAGTCTGCCCAGCGCCTGCAGGTGCCGGTGCCCCAGGCCCAGGACGGCGCGCGGGCCGAGGTCGAGGCCGTGCGTCGACGCGTGGAGGTCCTGGCCCGGTCCGGACGGGTGGGGCAGGCCATCGAGCTGTTGGAACTGCGCGAGGACGAGCGAGGCGAACTCGAGAGCTCGCTGTCGCGTCGACTCGCGCGTCTGTACCGCGACACCGGCCGGTGGGAGGACCTGGCGGCCCTCCTGCTCCGCGGTGTCGACGGAGAGGAGAACGACCTCGACATCGGGCAGTCCCGTCTGCTGGCCGAGGCGCGCTACGAACTCGGTCGTACCGCGGAGGCTCGGGCCACGCTCGACCGCCTGATCGATCGCAACCCCGGCGACACCTCCCTGCGTCGCATGGTGGCCAACGTGCTCGGTCAGCGCGGTCGACGGGCCGAGGCGATCGAGGTGCTGGTCGAGGGACGTCGGATCTCCGGGGACCCCCTGGACTTCGCGCAGCTACTCGCACGGTTCCACGCCCAACTCGGTCAGATGCCGGACGCAGTGCGCGAGTACTGCAAGGTGATCGTCGCGAGCCCGCTGAACGTGAGTCTGGTGCGCGGTCAGATCCTGGAGCTGGCCTCGGACGCTCCCCAGCAGGTCGGGACCATGCTCGAAGTGGCTCGTGCGATGGCCGCCCGACATCGCGACGTGCCGCAGATCGGGATCGTGGTCGCCGAGCTCGAGATGCGTGCCGGCGATCCCGACGCAGCGTGGAACACGCTGGCGCGTCTGGTCGGCGAACCGGAGCTCACGCAGGAGATGCTCCGCCTGGCCCTGGCCGGGCTGGCCGACAGCCGCCTGCCCGACACCGATCCCGACCGGGTGCTGCCCCGCCTGCGTCTGAGTGCACGCGTGGCGCGGGCGATGCTCGCGAACGAGTCCGTTCCGGCATCGCTGGAACCCCGTGTCTACGACACGCTCGTCCGCAGCCTGCTGGCCATGCTCGAGAACGACGCCTTCGGTCGGCTCGATCGCGACGCGCAGTTCGACATCCTCGACGAGACGCGACGCAGCATCGTCGAGATGCAGGAACGGTTCGCGGGCAATCGTCTCACCGCATCGGCCCTTCTGCGATTGGCCGGTGTCTACGTCGACGCCCTGCACGAACCCGAGCCGGCGATCGAGCTCTACGAGCTGCTGTCCGTGAACACCAGCAGCAGTCGCGAGGAGGTCAACCTCGCACGTCTGGGACTCGCCCGTGCCCACGTCGCGGAGGGTGACACCGCCACCGCGCGCGAGATGTTCGAGTCGATCGGACAGGACATGGACTTCGTCGAGGGCCAGGGACGTGCCCAGTACCACCTGGGCATGATCGACTTCATGGGCGGTCGGTTGGCCACTGCGCAGGACCGGCTCAAGGCCGTGGCCGCCGAGGCGCCGCGGGCGGGGTACACCAACGACGCCCTGGATCTCGCGCTCGTCCTCGTCGAACACGAGATGTCGGGCGACACCGACGAGGCGTCGCTGCTGCAGTACGGGGCGGCGCTCTACCAGAAGGCCACCCACCAGCCCGACGCCCTGGTCAACACGCTGGTCGAGATCGCCGAGGGCCCCCCGGCCGGCGTGCGCGAGCGCGCGCGGCTCGACCTGGCCCGCCTGGCGCGCGACCGGCGTGATCACGACGAGGCGATCGTCTGGGCTTCGCGCGTGGCCGACGAGGCCGCGATCTCACGCTATGCCGCCCCGGCTCTCGACCTGCAGGGCGAGGTGCTGGAAGAGGCAGGGCGTCCCGAGGAGGCCCTGGCCGTCTACGAACGCCTGGTCCTCGAGCACGAGGGCTACGTGCTCATGGACCGGATCCGCGACCGCGTCCGCGCCCTGCGCGGTGATGGCGACGGTCCGGACGAGGAGGAACTGCCATGAAGCGTCTGTTGTTGTCCGTCCTCGTCGTCCTCACGATCGCAACTCCGGCGACCGCGAACGCCGCGCAGCTGCTCGTGCCCATGGACGAGTCGCAGACGAACCACCTGAAGGCCTACGGACTCGCCTTCAAGGTGCTGAAGAAGGGTCAGCCGATCAGCTGGATGCTCAACTACCGCGGCGGTTCCTTCCTCATGCCGGCGAGCGGCTTCGTCGACGTCGAGGCGCGGCTGATGGGCGTGGAGCTCGAGCGCGTGAGCGCGGCCGACGTGGCCGCGATCCGTCGCACGGTGGCCGACGAGAACATGGACGAGGTCCTGCTCGAGGTCCCGCCGCGGATCGCGATCTACGCCCCGCCCAATCATCAGCCGTGGGACGACGCGGTCACGCTGGCGCTGACCTACGCCGAGATCGAATTCGACACGATCTTCGACACCGACGTCCTCGCCGGGGGGTTGTCGGAATACGACTGGCTGCACCTTCACCACGAGGACTTCACCGGCCAGTACGGGAAGTTCTACATGAATTTCGGGCGCACGCAGTGGTACCAGGAGCAGCAGCAGTTCATGGAAGACCTGGCCGGATCGCTGGGCTTCACCACCGTGCGCGAACTCAAGGGTGCGGTCGCGCTGAGGATCAAGGAGTACGTGTCGGGGGGCGGCTTCATGTTCGCCATGTGCTCGGCCACCGACACCATCGACATCGCGCTGGCCGGTCTGGGCGTGGACTTCGCCCCGTCGGTGTTCGACGGGAGTCCGATCGAGGCCGGATTCTCCGAGCGGCGCCTGAACTACGACAACAGCCTGGCGTTCGAGAACTTCCGACTCCAGACCGATCCGGCCGTCTACGAGTACAGCGACATCGACACGAGCAACTACGCGTCGATGCGCGGGGCCGAGGCCGACTACTTCACGCTGTTCGAGTTCAGCGCGAAGCACGACCCCGTCCCGACCATGCTCACGCAGAATCACCGCAACGTGATCAACGGTTTCCTGGGTCAGACCACCGGGTTCCAGCGGCGTGTGCTCAAGGAGCACGTGACGGTACTGGCCGAGGTCGAGGGGACCGACGAGATCCGCTACCTGCACGGCAACCTCGGGCGCGGGACCTTCACCTTCTACGGCGGTCACGACCCCGAGGACTACACGCATCAGGTCGGCGATCCACCCACCGACCTCGATCTGCACCCCGACAGTCCGGGCTATCGGTTGATCCTGAACAACATCCTGTTCCCCGCGGCCAAGAAGAAACCGCAGAAGACCTGACCCTCTCCGGCGTCGAGTTCGCTTGACACGCCGAACAGGGGCTCCGGATACTCGTCGGGCCCCACGCTGCCCACGCCCGTGGGCGGTCTCGTCGGGAGGAGGTGAGCGATCCGGACTCCGGGGGGCACGTCCGGATCGTCGATGGTGAGTCAGATCGAGAACGGGTTTCCGGACTGCCTGAAGTGCAAGACGGGTGTCCTGCTACCCCTCAGCGACTACGGACGCGACGGCGCGCCGATCCATTTCAAGGCCTGGGTCTGCAACAACCCCGAGTGCGGCTTCAACATCCGGATCGACAACGGTGAGGTCAGCCTGGGACGGTCACCCCAACTCCGCTGATCGGACGCGAGTCAGTCGTCGTCGGGCGGCGGATCGTTCCAGGCTCGCACGCACCGGAGCCGGCCGTAGGCGGCCCAGCCCACGGCGAGTGCGCAGACGGCCCCGAATGCGGCGACGTCGGTCGGCAGGTCCGGCAACGTGGTCCCGTGCGCATAGATCAGCAGGATCGTCAGGTTGTAGGCGGCGTGCAGGATCAGCGGCGCGAGCAGCGAGCCCGTGGCCTCGAACACCAGTCCGAGGAACAGGCCCACCAGCAACAGGCTGGCCAGGTTCCACTGCTGTCCGTGCCAGATCGCGAAGACGGCGCCCGTGAACACGATCGCAGCGGTGCGCCCGGTGGCCGTGCGAGCGGCCTGCTGCACCATGCCCCGGAAGACGATCTCCTCGGCGAGCGGCCCGATCACCACCACCGAGAGGATCGCCAGCACCCACTGTCCGCCGTTGGTCGGGATCGAGCGCTCCACCGCGTCCAGGTACTCGGGAGGCGGCGGGACGAGCTGCTGGTTCCACGTGGCCAGGGCCAGCACCGCGGGCACGATGGCGATCGTGATGCCGACCAGCCACAGGATCTGCGGCGGGGGAAGGGGGGCCACGCGCAGGGTCTCGCCCACTCCGACGCCCTGACGACCGAGGTAGAGCAGGGGAAGAGCGATCATCCCGGCGAGATTCGCCCCGATGCTCACCACGTGGATCGGGGCCTCGTCGAAGGCGACGGTCACGATCATCGCCACCAGGTAGGACGAGGCGACGGCCCCCATGCCGATGGCCAGGATCTGACCGGGGGACCGCAACGAGAAGAGATCGGCTCTGTCCGGTGGAGTCGTCATGCCTAGACTGTAACCGCAGACGTGGATCGAGGCTCGGGTCGACCGAACCGCCCCGGGACCTCGGGGGCGAAAGGATGCGAGCGTGTACGTGACCGACACCGCGACCGTGCGCCGCGTGGACGCGGTCACGATCGAGACCGGGACTCCCGGCTACGAACTCATGGAGCGCGCAGGGCGTTCGGCGGCCACGATCCTGCGCGTGGATCCGCGGCCGCGCCGGGGAACGACCCTTGTCGTCTGCGGCAAGGGCAACAACGGCGGCGACGGCCTGGTCGTCGCGCGCGAACTGCACCTGGCCTTCGACCGTGTGGTGGTCGCGCTGGTCGACGACGACCTCGACGGCGATGCCGGTCGCGCCCTCGCCGATGCCCGCGCGGCCGGGGTGCGTGTCGAGCTGCTCGGAGACGATCCGGCGGCGTGGCTCGATACCCTGCACGAGCGATTCCCGGGGGACGTGGTCGTCGACGCCGTGTTCGGCACGGGGCTCCGCCTGCCGCTGCGTGCGCCCTACGCCTCGCTGGTCGGCCGTCTCGGCGCGCTCGGCCGCCGCGTGTTCGCACTGGACGGCCCGAGCGGCCTGGACGGCGACAGCGGCGAGGTCGATCCGAACTGCCCGGTCGCCGACACCTCCGTGAGCTTCGGGCTCATGAAGTGGGGCATGGTGCTGAAGCCGGGCCGTCGCCACTGCGGCACGCTGCACCTCGTGGATCTGGGCTTCGACCGCGAGACCGTCGAGGCCCAGCTCGACGCCGCGACGGACGCGGCACACCACGTCGACGCCGAACTGGTTGCCGGCTGGTGGCCTCGGCGCGCGATGGACGCCCACAAGTACCGTGCGGGATCGGTCTTCGCCGTGGGCGGATCGGTGGGCATGTCCGGCGCGATGGTCCTGGGCTGCAACGCCGCCTACCGCACCGGGGCGGGACTGGTCGAGGCCACGGTCCCGCGGTCGGTCGCGTCGGCGGTCGACACGCAGTGCGTCGAGACCCTGGTGCATCCCGCGGCAGAGACCGATCAGGGGGGGCTGGCCGACTCTCTCCTGCCCGGTCTGGTGGAGCGGTCCGCCCGACACCGCGCGGCGCTGATCGGCCCGGGCGCGGGGCCCGACCACGAGACGGCGACCCTGCTCATGGAACTGATCTCCGAGGTCGACCTGCCCATGGTCGTCGACGCCGACGGTCTGAACGCGTCGAGCCGCACGAATCGTCCGCACGAGTTCGGTCCGGACACCGTCATCACTCCGCACAGTGGAGAGCTCGCGCGATTGATCGACGTTCCCGCTGCCGACATCGAGAGCGACCGCCGTCGCTGGGTCCGTGAGGCCGCCCGCCGTCTGCGGGCGACCGTCCTGCACAAGGGGGCGCCGAGCTTCGTCGCCCACCCCGACGGCCGACTGGCGGTGATCGGCTCCGGAGGCCCGGAACTGGCGTCGGCGGGGACCGGGGACGTCCTCGCCGGGGCGGTGGCCGCGCTGCTCGCGGCCGGACTCGGCCCGTTCGAGGCCGCCTGCGCCGCGGCCTTCGTCCACGGCGACGCCGGGGCACGGGCGGCCGCGCGCTGCGGAACGTCCGGCGTGATGGCCCGTGACGTCCTCGACGAACTCGCACCCGCGGTCCGCGCGCTCGAGCTGCGGCGCGTGCCCTGAGGGCGGACGCGGTGAAGGTCCTGGGGCTCGAGACGAGTTGCGACGACACCAGTGTCGCCTGCGTCGACGACGGAGGGGTGCGCTCGAATCTCGTGAGCAGCCAGATCTCCCTGCACGACCACTTCGGCGGCGTGGTCCCCGAACTGGCATCACGGGCGCACGTGCGCAACGTGCTGCCGGTGGTCGACGCCGCCCTCACCGAGGCCGGATGGACCCTGCGCCACGTCGAGGCCGTGGCCGCCACCGCCGGACCCGGCCTGATCGGCGCCGTGCTCACCGGGCTGACCGCGGCCAAGGCCCTGGCCTGGGCGCTCGAGGTGCCCTTCGCCGGCGTTCACCACATCGAAGCGCACATGCTGGCCAACGGCATCGACGCGCCCATGCCCCTGCCCGCGCTCGTCCTCGTCGTGAGCGGTGGACACACCGAGCTCGTGTGGGTCGAGGCGCCGGGGCGCTATCGTCGGCTCGGCGCCACGCGCGACGACGCCGCCGGCGAGACCCTCGACAAGGCGGCCAAGCTGATGGGGCTGGGCTATCCGGGGGGACCCGAGATCCAGCGCCTGGCCGCCGAGGGGCGGCCCGGTCGTGTCGAACTGCCGCGCGCCCTGCCGGGTCGGACCGATCTGGACTTCTCCTTCAGCGGGCTCAAGACCGCCGTTCGGCTCCATCTCGAGTCGCTCGGCCCGGCTCTCGGCGCACAGGGACTCGCCGATCTGGCCCACGGGCTCCAGGCCGCCGTGGTCGACGTGTTGGTGTCGAAGACCGAGCGGGCTCTGGACCTGCTCGAGGTCCCGCCCGCCGGACTCTGCCTGGCCGGAGGGGTCGCCGCCAATGGCCCCCTGCGCGCGCGCTTCGCCGATCTGGCCCGCGCACGGGGGCTCGCCTTCACCCCACCGCCGCTGCCCTACTGCACCGACAACGCGGCCATGGTCGCGTGGACGGGTCGTCTGCGGCTCCTCGAGCGCGGCGGCGACCCTCTCGACCTGCGCGCCTTCGCGCGGGGCATCGTCCGCTCCTGGGACTGAACGTCCACGGCGATCCTGGCGCGTTCCCTGCTGCTGCTCCGGACGACGCCGCCCGCGCCGAACCTCCGAGGGGGTCCGAGGCCTCGACTTCGCTGCCCGTTCCGGTCGGTTCGTGGTGCCAAGGCGTTGCACGACAACCAGTTGAGTGGCTTCGCCGCCCGGTGCGTCCGTCCTGTCGGCCGTTCACTCTCGCGGGCGGGGATTTCCCATTCTGCGCGGCACATCGAGGCTCCGGGTGAAAGAACGCATCCTCATCGTCGACGACGAGCCCCACATCCGCCGGATCCTGACCTTTCTGCTCGAACAGCAGGGATACCAGGCTCTCACCGCGCGTGACGGGGCCGAGGCCCTCGAGATGGCGCGATCCGAAATGCCCGATCTCGTCCTGCTGGACCTCATGATGCCCCGCATGGACGGCTTCGAGGTCTGCGATCGCCTACGGGCCGACTTCGCCACGGCCCAGATCCCGGTGATCATGGTCACGGCCAAGGGCGAGGTCACCGACAAGGTGCGGGGGCTGCAGGGCGGCGCGAACGACTACCTGACGAAGCCCTACGACAACAAGGAACTCATCGCCCGCGTCCAGAACGTGCTGACCTGGAGCCAGACCCAACGGCAGGCGAACCCGCTCACGGGGCTGCCGGGCAACCAGGCGATCGAGCAGCAGTTGCAGGAGCTGATCCAGGGACGCGAGCCCTTCGCGTTCATGTACGTCGACCTCGACAACTTCAAGGCCTTCAACGACTGCTACGGCTACCAGCAGGGCGACCGGGTGATCCGGTTCACCGCCGACCTCCTGCGCCACTGCTCCGCCGAGGTCGGTACGCCCACCGATTTCATCGGACACATCGGGGGCGACGACTTCTGTGTGATGACCGCCCACGACACGGGTGAGGTGCTCGGACAACGCATCGCCGACCGATTCGGCGAGGAGTTCACGCAGATGCTCGAGCCCGTGGACCTGTCGCGCGGTCACCTGGAGGTCCGGACGCGGCAGGGTGGTCTGCAGAGGGTGCCCTATCCGACCGTGACCATCGCCCTGGTGCTCGACGCAGGCGGAGAGTTCGAGCACTGGGCCCGCGTGGGCGATGCCGCGGCCGAGCTGAAGGCCTTCGGAAAGTCCCTGAAGGGCAACGTCGTGGTCAAGGAACGGCGCCAATCCGCCGATTCCGAATCCGTAGAACCGCCCCTCGCCGAGGGCCCGGCCTGATCCGCCGGGCCAGGAGCGCCGAGGTCCATGACGAGCCTGGTCCGTAGCTACCGCAACTTCCGCTTCCTCGTCCGCAGCGTGCGCTGGGTCGAGCTGGCGATCTGCGCGGTGATCGTCGTGTTCGCGCACGAGGTCGCCGGTCTGCAATTCGACCTCGGGCCGGTGGCCGCGGTGTTCGGGCTGGGACTCCTGTGGAACTGGGGCTTCTGGTACGCGGGTCGGCGGCACCTCCTGCACGAACGCGGGGCCGAGGGGGCCAAGCTGCTCGTGTGGAGCTGGATCGTGGCGGACGTGGTCACGAACCTGTTGGTGATCACCTTCACCGGCGGTATCGCGAGTCCCTTCCTGTTCTTCCTGGCCTTCCCGGTGGTGCTCAGCACGGTCGCGGTGGGGCGGGCGCGGGCCAGCTACGGCGTCGCGCTCGGCTCGGTGCTGGGTCTGGCTGCGATCTGGGGCATGGATCGAGCCGGCACGATCCCGCACTTCAGCGCCTATCCTCCGAGCACCGAGGAGCTCCTGCTCGACCCGAAGGTCTCGCTGTCCCTGCTCGGAGTCCTGGCCGTCACGCTCATGGGCCTGGCCTACTCGATCCATCGCTTCCGCCCGAACTTCTTCGGGTTCCAGGACCAGATGCGCGAAGGTCGCTTCCGCTTCGACGGGTTCCACGCCAGCAACCTTCGCGAGCTCGCCCTCGACGACGTCCAGGCGGTGGGGCCAGAGGACCTGCTCGAGGAGGCGGTGCAAGGACTGACCCTGCACGACAACGTGGCCTTCGGTGCCGCGGTGGTGCTCCCGGCGGGCAGCGACACGGTCGGCGGTGAACCCGGCAGCGCCTGGCACCTGGGACTGACCCGCCAGCGCGTGGTCAGTACCACCCGGCGTCAGGTCATTCCCACGTGGAGCGAGTTCGAGGCCGAACGCAGCGGTCTGTTCGAGAGTCTGAACGGTGCCGAGCCTGGGGACCTGTTCGAAGGTCCCTTCGAGGTCCTGCGGCGTGACGGTCTGTTCCCGCACTTCGACGACGCGGACAGCTACCTGGCGACGGCGGTCGGACAGAACGGACGGCCGGTGGTGATGCTGGTGGCCGGTCTGCGGCACCCGATCGAGGATCGCAGCGGACTCGTCCTGCACCTGCTGAACATCGCCGCCCAGCTGCGGCCGTTGCTGGTGGCCGAGTCGCGCCTGTCGCAGATGCGCGGCGAACTCACCGAGCTGCACAACGAGAACGAGGCCCTGAGTCGGGCGAACAAACTGCAGAGCGATTTCGTCAGCATCGCCAGTCACGAGCTCAAGACGCCGCTGACGGCGATCGGTGCCTACACCGACGCCCTGCTCATGAACGTCGAGAACGTCGACTTTCCCGAGCGGCGCGAGTTCCTGTCGGTGATCCGGCAGGAGAACGACCGTCTGCTGCGCATGGTGAACCGGATCCTCGACTTCTCGCAGATCGAGTTCGGCAACCGCACCCTGCAGCGGACCGCGATCTCCCTGGTGGACCTGATCGACGATTCGATCACGACGTTGCTCCCCCAGCTCGAGCGCAAGGACCAGCGTGTCGACGTGCAGGCCGAGGCCGACATGGCGGCGGTGGAGATCGACGCCGACCTGATGAAGCAGGTCTTCCTGAACCTGATCGGCAACGCCGCGAAGTTCAGTCCCGAGGACAGCACGATCACGGTGAGCGCGCGCGAGGAAGCCACCTCGATCGTCGTCCGCGTGCAGGACGAGGGCCCAGGGATCCCCGACCACGAGATCCCGCACATCTTCAAACAGTTCTACCGCGTGCGGCGCGAGCAGCAGGACAACTCCGAGGGCAGCGGCCTGGGGCTGACCATCGTCAGCAACATCGTCGAGATGCACGGCGGGCGGATCGAAGTCGAATCGAGGCCCGGCGAGGGTGCGTCGTTCCGGTTCCGGCTGCCGAAGCAGCAGTGCGTGAACGAGGAACGCACCACGGTCCTCGGCGACGTCACCCGCCGCGCCGAGTTCCAGCACCTCATGCGGCTGCTGGTCCGCATGCTCGCCGACTACATGAGCTGCAAGATCGTGTCGGTCATGCTGTTGTCGCACGACCGGAGCGAGCTGAGCATCCAGGTGTCCTACGGTCTCGAGGAAGAGGTCGTGAAGTCGGCGCGCGTGCCGATCGGACAGGGGATCGCGGGTCGGGTGGCCGCCACCGGACGGCCGTTGCTGATCGAGGACATCGAAGAGCAACGGGAAGCGGTCCCGGTGGGCCGGGACAATCACCCGCAGTACGAAACCAAGTCGCTGATCAGCGTGCCGCTGAAGCTCGACGGCGAGGTCGTCGGGGTCGTCAATTGCAACAACAAGGTGAGCGGCGAGTCCTTCTACCCCGACGATCTGTCGTTGCTGGTCACCCTGACCGACAAGGTCGTGCACGCCCTGGGGCGGGCGCTGCGCTACGAGGACGTGCGCGACGAGCTCGAGCGTACCGTCGATGCGCTCGAAGCCCTGCTGCGGCTCCAGCACGAGGGTGTGGGAACGTCACGGCGGGCGGCGCGCCTGGCCATGGACCTGGGCCGGCGGTTGGGCCTGACCCGCCGTCAGATCCTGGCCCTGCAGTACGCCTGCCTGATCCACGACGTGGGCATGACGGCCATCGACTCGACGATCGTCCGCAAGGCCGGTCCGCTCACCGAGCAGGAGCGCGAGATCGTCGAGAGCCATCCGGGGCAGGGGGTCGACCTGCTCGAGCCCTTCCTGTCGGCCGACGATCTCGACGAGATCGTCCGCTACCACCACGAACGCGTCGATGGCACCGGATACCCCTCGGGTCTGACCGGTGAACACATCCCGCTGCCGGCGCGGATCCTCGCGATCGTCGACGCCTACGACGCCATGACCAGCGACCGCGCGTGGCGTGGAGCTCGGAGTCCGGCGGAAGCCGCCGCGGAACTGATCGACAACGCCGGCACGCAGTTCGACGCCGAGGTCGTGCAGACCTTCCTCGACGTGCTGGCCGAGAACGCCGAACTCTCCCGACGCGAGTACATGCGTCTGAAGGAAGACCAGACATGGCTGCACCTCGCATCCTCGTAGTCGACGACGAACAACCGTTGGCCCGCATCCTGTCGTTCGCCCTGCAGAACGAGGGGTGCTCGGTCGAGGTGGCGAGCGACGGGATCGACTGCATGAACAAGATCGCGCGTTTCGAGCCCGATGCCGTGCTCATGGACATCATGATGCCCAAGCTCGACGGGCTCGAGACGATCCGTCTGCTGCGACAGAACCATCTTCACCGTGGGGTGACGATCATCGCCATCAGTGCCAAGGCGGCACCGGTCGCTCAACAGGCAGCGCTGGACGCCGGCGCCGATCTGTTCATCAAGAAGCCCTTCCAGATCGCCCGCGTGGTCGAAGACGTCATGCAGCGTCTGACCGCGGGCGACTCCTCCGGCCGCTGACGCGCCCGACGAACGGGGAAGACCGTCGTGTCCTTCGTCCACCTCGCCGGTTTCTACGACACGCTCGGGCTCGTGGTGATCGGGGCCGTCGTCGTGGTGGGTCTGGTGTCGAGGGCGCGCGGTGTGTGGTCCCGAAACACGCACCTCGCTGGCACCGACGGAGAGCCTCGGCTCCGCCCCGTGGACGAGGCCACCCTGGCCGACACGATGCTCGGGCTGACCACCGCCACCGAGCAGGGGGCGGTCCTGAACGGTCTCGCCCGCGACGTGCACGAGCACTTCGGGCTGGCCGGTGTGGTCGTCCGCGTGCGCAACACGAGGGCCCGCATCTTCGAGGCGCGAGCCTTCGCCGGGCTCGACCCCGAGGACGTGGCGCGGGTGAGCACCTTCGACGTTCCGGTCGAGGACTTCGAGGAACTCACCCGGGGCGCGTCGGTCGTGGGACGCTGCTTCTTCGTCCCCGCCGATGATCCGCATTGGTCCGACCACGTCGGAATGGTGGATTCGGTGGCCGGGGACGGTGTCCTGGTGGTTCCCTTCCACGACGAGCGCGAGGAAACCCTGGGCTATCTCCGTGCGAGTACGCGCAGCGATCCCGATGTCCGCGTGGCGGCGCAGATCCGAATGCTGGTGGCGGCCGCTGCGTCGGGGCTGGCGTCGGCGCGTCTGCGATCCATGCTGGAACGGCGAGAACTCGAGTACGCGATCGTGAGCGAACGACTGCGCGAGGCGCACGGTCTGCGCGACAACTTCGTGGCCAACGTGAGCCACGAACTGCGCACCCCGTTGACCTCGGTCAAGGCCTACGCCGAGACCCTCGCCCGCGGGATCGACGACATGGACGCCGCCACACGGCGTGAGTTCGTGGGTGTGATCGAGCACGAGGCCGCGCGCCTCGACCAGATCTTCGACGACCTGCTGGACGTCGCCCACCTCGAGGGCAGGGCGCGGCGTGTGGTGCACGATCGCATCGATCTGCGCGATCTCGCCCGAACCGTGGCCTCCGACCAGCACGACGACCTGGTGGGCGCCGGTCTCGACCTGCGTGTCTACGGACCCGAGAGCCCCGTGTACGTCCAGGGCGACGCCGATGGTCTACGCCAGGTCCTGTACCACCTGCTCGACAACGCGCGCAAGTTCACACCCGAGGGTGGACGGGTGCGCGTGGAACTGCACGAGGACGGAGGGTCGGCCGTCGTGACGGTCGAGGACACCGGGATCGGCATCCCCGAACCCGAGCGGCACCGGGTGTTCGAGCGCTTCTACCAGGTCGACGGCTCGGCCACGCGCTCCGTCGGTGGTCAGGGGCTCGGGCTCGCCCTGTGCCACGACGTGGTCGGCTGGCACCACGGCCGCATTCGGATCGAGGAGGGCGCGGAGGGGGGTGTGCGGATCGTCGTGCAGTTGCCGCTGCGTGGGCTCGTGGTGCGACAGGTGGCCGACGATCCGGCTGCCGATCCGGCCGAACGCATGCAGTGGGAGTCCTTCCTCGGGCTGGCGACCCATCTGGTGAGCGAACTCACGCGGACCCGGGTCGCATCGGTGATGCTCGTCGACGAACTCTACTCGGTGTTGAGGATCGAGGCGGCGGTCGGGCTCGACGAGGACGTGGTGCAGAACACCATGGTGGGGCCGGGCGAGGGCGTCGCGGGTCAGGTCTGGGAACGCGGAGAATCGGTTCTGGCGCCGGATCTCGACGAGGACGTGCGGTTCTCCGGTCTGCGCGACGACGTGAACTACGAGCGGCGCAGTCTCCTGAGTGTCCCTCTGCTCTGGCAGGGGCGGACGGTCGGAGTCCTGAACGTCAACGTGAAGCACGACGGGTCGGCCTTCGACGACGACGATCGTCTGCTGCTCGAGGCCCTGGCCGAGCGTCTGGTCGTGGCGCTGGATCGCTTCGAGCGGTTCCGGGCCGGATTCCAGCGACTGGCGGCGGTCGAGAGCGGGGTGCGGGCCATGCTCGACGTGGGCCGCGAGCGTCAGTCCGCGATCCGCGAGCTGTTCGCGAAGGTCGGTGTGACCACCGGTCGACGGCTGGGGCTGGACGAAGAGCAGCTCCGATCGTTGGCCTACGCGTTGCGCACCTACGACGTGGGCCTGAACGAGATCAGCGGACGGATCCTGCGCAAGGTCACGCCGCTGAGCCGCGACGAGCGGCAACGGATCGAGGAGCACGTCCGGCTCGGCGCGGAGCTCGTGGCCGACCTCGAGCCCTCGCCGCAGGTGCGGAAGCTCATCCTGCACCACCACGAGAACGTCGACGGCAGCGGGTACCCCGATGGCCTTCGCGGCGAGGCGATTCCCGTGGGGGCACGCATCGTGCGTCTGGTCGACGTGCTGAGCGCTCTGCTGCAGGACCGGCCGTTCCGCAGTGCGGTGCCGCTGGGGCCGGCGATCGGACTCGTCGAGGAGGGCGTCGGGCAGGCCTACTGCCCGCGGGTGACGCCGGTCTTCCTCGAGGTGGTCGACGAGAACGCGTCCCGTATCCGAGAAGTCCTGGCGCCGGTGACCGCGGAGTCGCCGGCCGAGATCGAACTGCAGCTGCCGACGGCAGCGGTCGAGACAGGGTCGCCGACCCGGAACGGTGGATCATGAGCAAGAGCATCCTGGTCGTCGACGACGAGATGTACATCGTCAACATCCTGGATTTCACCCTGGCCACCGAGGGGCTGCGGGTGATCACCGCGGCCAACGGCGAGGAAGCGCTGCGGCAGGCGATCGAGAACCCACCGGACCTCGTGATCCTGGACGTCATGATGCCGAAGATCGATGGCTTCGAGGTCTGCCGGGCGCTCAAGGCCAAGGACGAGACCAAGGACGTCCCGGTGATCCTGCTCACGGCCAAGGATCGTGATTCCGACCGGGAGAAGGGCCGGGAGGCCGGTGCGGACCTGTACGTGACCAAGCCCTTCAGTCCGACCCGTCTGCTCGAGGACGTGCGCTCCCTGTTGCAGATGCCGACCGTGGACTGAGCCGGCGGCGCGACGCCGGGCGCGCGAGGGCCTATACTGCCGGCCATGGACGCGTCCGCCCCGGAACCGGCCGGCGTGGACCCGGCGAGCGAACCGCGCTTCGTCGAGGTCGCGCTCGACCTTCCCGTTCCCAAGACCTTCACCTATCGCGTCGCCCCCGGACAGCGTGTCGCCGAGGGCTCGGCCGTGCGTGTGCCCTTCGGGCCGCGCAAGCTCGTGGGCGTGGTGGTCGGGGTGTCCGACTCCGCCGAGGTGCCCCGCGTGCGGGACGTGCTCGAGGTCCTCGACCCCGTCTACACGGTTCCGGAGCCGGTGCGCCGCCTCGCCCGGGACGTGGCGCGGTACTACGCATGCACCGAGGGAGAGGCCCTGCGCCCGACCCTGCCGCCGCGCCCCGGCACGAAGGGCCGGCGCTCGCCCTTCGATCCCGAACCCGACGCCACGGCCGACACCGGGCCGGAACTCACGGCGCCCCAACGGGACTGCGTGGAGCGGGTGGCGCCCGCCGTGGACACCGGACGCTTCGAGAGCTTCCTCCTGCAGGGAGTGACCGGCAGCGGCAAGACCGAGGTCTACCTGCGTCTGATCGCCCGGGCCCTCGAGCGGGGCCGCGGCGCGTTGCTGCTGCTGCCCGAGATCGCGCTCACGCCGCAGACGCTGCGACGACTGCGGAGGCGCTTCCCGGGGGAGGTCGCTCCGTACCACAGCCGGCTCTCGCACGGTGAGCGCTGCGCCGTCTGGGAAGCCGCCGCGCGCGGTGAGGTCCGCGTGGTGGTCGGTCCGCGCAGTGCCGTGTTCGCCCCGGTGCGCGACCTCGGACTGATCGTCGTCGACGAGGAACACGAGTCCAGCTACAAGGCCGACGATCGCCCCCGTTTCCACGGACGCGACGTCGCCCTGTTGCGGGGTTCGGAGGAATCGGTTCCGGTGATCCTGGGTTCGGCCACCCCCAGCCTCGAGACCGAACACAACGCCCGCGAGGGCAAACACGTGCGCCTCCGCCTCGACGATCGCGTCGGTGCGGTCGGAGGCATGCCCGAGGTGCGGATCGTCGACCGTCGTAGGGATCGCCGTGACGCGCGCGAACCGCTGGGCCGTGAGCTGGCCGGCGCGATCGAAGCAGCCCTGGGGCGTGGCGAGCAGGCCATCGTCTTCCACAACCGGCGCGGTTTCGCTCGCTACGTCCAGTGCTTCTCGTGCGGCGACGTGGTCGAGTGCCCCCGCTGCGACATCAGCCTGACCCTCCACCTGCAGGGCGACCGCCTGCGCTGCCACTACTGCGGCTATTCGCGCCGGCGCCCGGAGACCTGCGACGCGTGCGGGGCCGAGGTCCTCGACCCGCGCGGTGCCGGCACGCAGAGGGTCGAGTTGGCGCTCGAGGCCCGCTTCGGCGAGGCGCGGATCCTCCGTCTGGACCAGGACAGCACCAGCGGCCGCGACTCGCACCGGAAGATCCTCGATCGCTTCGGCCGTGGCGAGGCCGACATCCTCGTGGGGACGCAGATGGTGGCGAAGGGGCTGCACTTCCCCCGGGTGACGGTGGTCGGGGTGGTCGACGCGGACCAGGGCCTGCACTTCCCGGACTTCCGCGCGCACGGACGCATCTTTCAGCTCCTGACCCAGGTGGCCGGACGCAGTGGGCGCGGCGACCCGGGCCTGGTGGTCGTCCAGACCTTCGATCCGGAACACCGGGTGCTCCGGCGCGTCCGGGAACACGACGTCGACGGTTTCCTGGCCGAGGAGTGGGAGGAACGCCGCGCGCTCGGGTACCCGCCCCATCGACGCCTCGCGGCGGTGACGGCCACCGCGCCCGACGAGGCGCGTCTCGACCGGGTCCTGGAGCACCTGGCGCAACTCCTTCGCGCAGGACTGCCCACCGACGAGGTGCAGGTCCTGGGTCCGGCCCGGGCCGTGTTGCCGCGGATCAACCGACGCCACCGCGGACAGATGCTCCTGAAGGGGCGCCTGGGGGCCGAACGGAAGGCGTGGGTTCTCGACCGCCTGGCCCGTACGCGGGAAGAGGTGGCGGGGGGGCGCGCGGTCGACCTGGCCCTCGACGTCGACCCACTGCACCTGCTCTGAACCTGCTCTGATGCCCGGATCACGGAAGTGGCGGTGGGGCCAGCGGTTGACACGTGCCGGCACGAAGGCTATACGTTTAAGCACCGAAACCGGCACGATGGCCTCCGGAAATCGTGTCCGGCCTCCGAACTGGCCGCCGTGCCGAATCTGCACTTCCCGCTCCAGCCCAACGCCGTCGCGACCCCCGTCCCCGCGGCCTTCTCGCCCTCGGACGGGATTTCGATCGATCGACGCCGTGGTCCGGTTTCCGCGGGACCTTCCCGCCGAGCCCTCCACGTGTCGACCGACGAGCCGTAGCGGCGGGGCGACCCGAACGCGTCCGTTGCAACGGCGTCCCCACCACCCGTTCGCTCGAATCGTTCGCCGGAGACGTCCGCATGAGCGTCCGCCCGAAGTACGGACACAAGGAGTTTCTTACGATGCGCAGGACCGTCCACCTGGTGGCCTGGGCCCTGGTGCTGACCACGACCGTTCTGGTCGGCTGCAAGTCGGCCTGGGTCAGCTCGGGTCTGATCTATCGCGAGCAGCAGGGTGACTACGCCAAGGCCGAAGAGATGTTCAAGCGCGCCATCGACCGCAGTCGCGGCACCGAGGCGATCGCGTTCTACGAATTGGCGAACACGCTCGTCTACCGCGTCGAGAACGAACACCTGGCCAACGGCGAGATCGACTCGGCGCGCATCAAGATGAAGCTCGCCCACGACAGCTACATGAAGGCGGCCGAGCTGGAGCCCGAGGAATACCGCTTCGATCCCGACGCCGAGACCGAAGAGGAACGGCGTGTGGTGGAGACCGCGATCCAGTCGGCCTACGCGCGTATGTTCAACGGTGCCGTGCAGCGGATGAACAGTGGCCGCATCGACGAGGCGATCACCTGGTTCGATATCGCCTATCTCGCCGACCCGCGCGGCGCTTCGGGCTTCGAGGCGGCTCTACTGCGCAACCAGCTACGCTACAACCAGGTGGTGGACGAGGGCGGCACCGATCCCGACCCGGAGCGGCTGCTGGCCATCCTCGCGGACCTCGACCAGCTGGAGGTCGATTCCGAATGGGAGGCATCGGCCGAGAAGAAGGCCGAGCTGGTGAACGCGAAGGCGCGGATCCTGCGTGGGCTGGGTCGTGAGAGCGAGGCCACCGCTCTGTACGAGGGGATGCTCGCCGACGACCCGAACAACATCGAGCTCCTGCAGCAGGTGGCGCGTGCGCGCCAGGCCGAGGGTGAGTACGTCCCGAGCGCCCGGCTGTACGAGCGGGCCTTCGAAGCCGCACTCGACGACCCCGAGCGCGACGACGACCTGCGTTTCGAGATGGGCTACTTCGCCATGAACGGTTACGTGCGCGGGGAATCCTACGAGAACGTTCTGCGCATGGTCGAGCGGACCCGTCAGTTCGCCGACACGAACGAACGGCGTTCGCGTCTGGCTCGGGCCAAGGCGCGTGCCCACTACGAACTCGAGGAATACGAGCAGGCCGTCGCTGCGATCGAGCCCGTCGTGCAGGACGGTGGCTACGACCCGAACAACATCGAGGCCTGGCAGATCTACTACCTGGCGCTCAACCAGGCCGGGCGCGTCGAAGAGTCCCAGGCGGCTCGCGAGCGCTTCGTCGCCCTGCGTGACGGAACCAGCTGAGCCGCCGGCTCAGGTCCAGTCTCTTTCCCGCGGGTGATCCGGCTCCGGCCGGATCGGCCCGCCCCCAGCCATCGAAAAGCCCACTCGCAAGAAGAAGCGCAGTTCGCGGACCCGCAGAGCGTCGCAGACGTCCTCGGCGCCGCGCGACGCCGTGCCCGTCGACAAGGCCCAGGACGACGAGGGTCTCGCGTCCCCGACCACCGCGGTCGAGGGCGAAGAGGACAGCTCTGCCGTCGGGGGGAAGGGCGACGAGTCCGGCCGGGCCGAGTCCGGGCCGCGGCCCGAGAGCCTGAACCTCGCGTCGCTGAAACAGAAGACCATCAGCGAACTGCTCGAGATCGCCGAGGAGTACGAACTCGAAGGGGTCGCCCACCTGCGCAAGCAGGAGCTGATCTTCCGTCTGCTCGAGGCCCAGGCCGAGCGCGACGGGCTGATCTTCGCCGAGGGCGTCCTGCAGGTGCTGGCCGAGGGCTACGGATTTCTTCGCAGCCCCGACTACAACTACCTGCCCGGTCCCGACGACATCTACCTGTCGCCCAGCCAGATCAAGAAGTTCGATCTGCGCACCGGCGACACGATCAGCGGCCAGGTGCGTCCGCCCAAGGACGGCGAGCGCTACTTCGCCCTGTTGAAGGTCGAGGCGGTCAACTACGAGAACCCCGACGTCAGCAAGCAGATGCCGCTGTTCGACAATCTGACCCCACTCTACCCCGAGGAGCGGTTGTACCTGAGCCAACCGAGCCCCGAGGGCGTGGTCGACGAGGACGTCCCCGAACTCGCGCAGCTGCACGGCAACATGATCGCCGACGACCTGTCGATGCGCGTGATCGACCTGATGTGTCCGATCGGCAAGGGACAGCGTGGCCTGATCGTGGCGCCGCCACGCACGGGGAAGACGGTCCTGCTGCAGAAGCTGGCCAACGCCATCGCCAAGCACCATCCCGAGGTGACCCTGATCGTGCTGCTCATCGACGAGCGGCCCGAGGAGGTTACCGACATGCAGCGGACGGTGAAGGGCGAAGTCGTGAGCTCGACCTTCGACGAACCGGCCGAGCGTCACGTGCAGGTGGCCAGCATGGTCATCAAGAAGGCCAAGCGCCTGGTCGAGCACGGCCGCGACGTGGTCATCCTGCTCGACTCGATCACCCGTCTCGCGCGGGCCCACAACACGGTGGTGCCGCACTCGGGCAAGATCCTGTCGGGTGGTGTGGACGCCAACGCCCTGCAGCGTCCCAAGCGCTTCTTCGGGGCGGCGCGCAACGTCGAGGAGGGCGGTTCGCTCACGATCATCGCCACCGCGCTGATCGAGACCGGCAGTCGCATGGACGAGGTGATCTTCGAGGAGTTCAAGGGCACGGGGAACATGGAGTTGGTGCTCGACCGCAAACTGAGCGACAAGCGCGTGTTCCCGTCCATGGAGATCTTCAAGTCGGGCACGCGCAAGGAAGAGCTGCTGACCGACGAGAAGGAACTCAACAAGATCTGGATCCTGCGGAAGTTCCTGAACGACCGGTCGCCGCAGGAGGCCATGGAGTTCATGCTCGACAAGCTGGCCAAGACCGAGTCGAACACGCAGTTCCTCGAGTCGATGAACGCCTGACCGTCGCCGGATTCCGACCGGAACGACACGAGGCCGTGGGTTCGCACCCACGGCCTCGCTCGTCTCCACCGTACGTCTTCCGTGGAACGATCAGTTACCGTAGCCGGCCTTCAGTCCACCGAAACTCGACGCTTCGGTGTCGACGATGTCGGTCGGCGGCAGCTGGAGGACCGTCCCGTCGGGCAGGGCCGCGAAGACCCCGAACGCCGGGGACGCGCCGAGGAACCCACTGGCGAAGACCACGGCAGCTCCGCCACCGAGCGTCGACAGGTCGGCGGTGAAGCTACCGGCCACGGCGGCCGGATCGCCGGCCACCGTCACATCCACGATGTAGCTGTCGGCCGGGACGTCCACGTAGTCCGGACTGAACTGCTCGAAGCTCACACCCTCGAAGAGGGGGCCGACGTCCCGTGCGAGCACGTCGACCGCCGGGGCGTCCGGCGCACCGTGGTGCAGCAACAGCCCCACCTCGCCGGCGTTCGCCGTGGTACGCCACCCCTCGAAGGGAATCAGTGTGAAGCCCGTGTCGATGCCATCGGGGTTCGACGGCAGCGAGCCGTCGAGCACGCCGGTGGCCATGACCACGTAGCTCTCGCCCGCGGTCAGCGTGAACGGGAAGGTCCCGATGATGTCGGCGACTTCGGAGCCGGGACCGGGCGCGATGCCGATCTCGATCTCCTGTCCGGCCGGCAACTCGACCACACCGGCTGTCCGGAAGGCGAATCCCGGGACGGCGATCGCGCCGTCGAGATAGACGTCGACCACCTCGGCCGCCGGATCCGGCGAGTTGTGGATGACGAGGACGTCCGCCGTCTGCGCCGCCGCTGGCCCGGCCGCGACCACGAACGCCGTGATCAGGAAGAAGGACAGGAAGCGCTTTCCGTTGGTCATGTCGGTCTCCGGAAAAGGGGGTGGGGTCAACGGAAGCCACTCCAGCGCGGGAGTGTGAGCTCCCATACCAGGTCGCTTCGTGCCTCCACGGGTCCGTGGATGCAGTCGGCGTACGCCGGATTCCGGACTAGCCGGCCGGGTAGTAGAAGCGCTCCCGGACGATCTTCCCGTTCTTCCACTCCTGCACCGCGACCTGCTCGACGTGGATCTCCTTGCCGTTCACGTCGACCCAGTCCATGACGTTCTCGTAGGCGGCGCAGCTCTCGCCGGTGCAGACGTTCTTCGCCTCGAAGCCCCGGAATTCCTTCACCGAGTCCACGAAGGCCTGCTCCCGCTCCAGGTTCGCGGCGAGACCCACGGTGGCGCCGTAGGCGGGCTCCTCCATGACGACCTCGTCGTCGTAGAACTCGTGCATGGCCTCGAGAATGCGGCCCGCCTGGACGTATTCGAGCAGCTCGTGGATCCGGACGTCGGTGCTCATGGTCGGCCTTTCCGGTATTATGGGTGTGGGAACATGTATTGTTCAAACAATAGTAATTCGAGCCGATGCGCAAGGCGGGCGCCGGTCCGAGGCGACTCGGCCGCCGTCGCGTGGCGGACGGGCACCTTCCGTGGTACCCTCTCCAGTCGCGCCTTCGGGGCGCACCGCTGCCGGGTCGTCTGGAAGCGAGGGCAGTCCGGCCCTCCGGATCACACGGCCTCACCAATCCCAGGGCGGTCGAGATGAAGCAGGGAATCCACCCCGAGTACGTGGACACCAAGATCACGTGCCTGTGCGGCCACGAGATCGAGACGCGCAGCACCGCAGGTCCCGCGATCCACGTCGAGGTCTGCTCGAACTGCCACCCCTTCTACACGGGTCAGCAGAAGATCGTGGACACCGCCGGTCGCGTGGAGCGCTTCCGTCAGCGCTACAAGGGTGCGTCGTACAAGAAGGAAAAGAAGGGCTAGGCCCTCCCGGGGGCAGAGGCCGCCGCGATCCCGACCGTCGGGCGTCGACCGGCGGTCGCGCCGTCGTTGCCCCTCGGCCCATGGACCGAAGGACCACCGTGCGTGAGATCCTCGAACAGAAGCTGAGCCGGCTGGCCGAGGTCGAGCAGTTGCTCGGCGATCCGGAGCTGGTGCACGACCAGAAGCGTTTCCGCGAGGTCAACGTCGAGTACAAACACCTGCGCGAGATCGCTGCGCTGGCGCGGCCGTACCTCGAGGCTCTCGACGAACTCGAGAGCGTCCGTGAGCTCGCGAGCGGTGACGATGCCGAGATGGCCGAACTGGCCGAGGCAGAGATCGAGGAGCTCGAGGTATCGATTCCCTCCATGGAATCGAAGCTCCAGGAACTGCTCCTGCCGCGCGATCCCGACGACTCGCGCGACGCGATCGTCGAGATCCGGGCCGGCGCCGGCGGTGACGAGGCGGCCTTGTTCGCCTCCGACATCGCGCGCATGTACCAACGCTTCGCCGAGCGCCACCACTGGAAGATGGAGCTCATGGAGATGAGCGAGTCGGCCAGTGGGGGCTTCAAGGAGGCCATCTTCTCGCTCAAGGGCGACGGGGCCTACGGCCGTCTCCGTCACGAGAGCGGTGTCCACCGCGTGCAGCGCGTGCCGGCCACCGAGTCGCAGGGTCGGATCCACACCTCCACGTGCACCGTGGCCGTCCTGCCCGAAGCCGAGGCCGTCGAGGTCGAGATCGACGAGAACGACCTCCGGATCGATGTCTACCGCTCCAGCGGGCCGGGCGGGCAGAGCGTGAACACGACCGACAGCGCGGTGCGGATCACACACGTGCCCACCGGGCTCGTCGTGGCGATCCAGGACGAGAAGTCCCAGCACAAGAACCGGGCGAAGGCCCTGCGGGTGCTGCGCTCGCGCCTGTACGAACAGGCCAAGCGCGAGCAGATGGAGGCCGAGTCGGCCGAGCGTCGATCGCAGGTCGGTACCGGCGACCGGAGCGAGAAGATCCGCACCTACAACTTCCCGCAGAGCCGCATCACCGACCACCGCATCGGCTACACGGCCCACAACCTGGGCGACCTGCTCGATGGCGACCTCGACGCCCTGCTCGATGCCCTCGCCGAGCGGCAACGCGAGCAGCTGATGCAGGCCGAATGACCATGGCGGGCTCGGAGCCCCTGTGGACTCCCATGCCGTTGATCCGGGTCACGGCGGAGTTCTTCACCGACAAGGGCATCGACTCTGCCCGCCTCGACGCCGAGCTGCTCCTGGCCCACGTGCTCGGTTGCACACGTCTGCAACTGTACCTGGACTCCGACCGCCCGATCGTGCCCGACGAGCTGAACCGTTATCGGGAACTCGTGAAGCGGCGTGGCCGACGCGAGCCACTGCAGCTGTTGATCGGCCACGTCGAAATCCTCGAGCACGAGTTCCTGGTGCGCCCGGGAGTCTTCATCCCGCGTCCGGAGACCGAGGTGTTGATCGAGGTCTGCCGCGGTCTGGACCTGCCCGAGTCGCCCACGATCGTCGAGGTCGGAGTGGGGACGGGGTGTGTCGGGCTGTCGCTGATGACGCATTTCGCCGGGGCGTCGTTGATCGGCTTCGACGTGAATCCGAGAGCGATCGAGTTGACGGGTGTCAATTCCGAGCGGCTCGGCCTGCGCTCGCGGGTCGAACTCCGCGAAGGCGACGCCCTGGAGCCGGGCCTGCCCTCGTGCGATCTTCTCGTGTCGAATCCGCCCTACGTGCCCGGGCCCGTGCTGGAGTCGCTCCAGCCCGAGGTGCGTGACCACGATCCGCCCGAGGCCCTCGACGGCGGTCCCGGCGGCCTCGACTTCCTGCGACGTCTCGTCCCCCTGGCTGCGCGTGCGGTGCGTCCCGGAGGCTGGATCGCACTGGAGCACGGCGACGAGCAGGGCGCAGCGGTGGTCGCGCTGGTGTCGCAGTCCGGTTTCGGTGATGTGGAGGTCGTGTCGGATCTCGCCGAACGGGACCGGGTGACGGTGGGTCGGCTCGCCTGAGCCCGTCGACCGCCGGTCCGGGATCGGTGGGCGGTCGGCGCGCGCTGGGCGCGCCACGATCGGCTCCCCTCTGGACGTCACCGGCCCGATCGCCTAGAAACGAACCCGTCCCACCCGCCTCGGTGCCCAACCCCGGAGCCCACCGTGGACCGCTTCCACATCGAAGGCCCCTGTACGCTTTCCGGCACCGTGCGTGTCGGTGGGGCCAAGAACGCCGTCCTGCCACTCATGGCCGCGACCCTGCTCACGCAGGGAGTGAGCCGCATCCACAACGTCCCGCAGTTGAGGGATTCACGCACCATGGCCCGCGTGCTCGAGACCATGGGCGCGACGGTACGCTTCGAGGACCACGAGCTGGTCGTCGACACCACCGACGCCCGCGGAATCGACGCGCCCTACGACCTGGTCAAGACGATGCGCGCGTCGATCTACGTGCTCGGTCCGACGCTGGCGCGCCACGGCGAGGCCAAGGTCTCGTTGCCCGGCGGCTGCGCGTGGGGCCCGCGCCCGGTGAACCTGCATCTCAGGGGCATGGAGGCCCTCGGCGCGACCATCGACCTCGAGGGTGGCTACATCCACGCGAAGGCCGACCGCCTGCGCGGTGCCGACATCTCCTTCGAGATCAGCAGCGTGGGCGCCACCGCGAACGTGTTGATGGCCGCGGTGCTGGCCGAGGGCCGCACCGTGCTCGACAACGCCGCGCGCGAGCCCGAGGTCACGCAGCTCGCGCAGGCCCTCGTCGCCGCCGGCGCGAAGATCGACGGCATCGGCACGACCCGTCTCGAGGTGACCGGTGTCGAACACCTCGAGCCCCTGGACATCTCCGTGATCCCCGATCGCATCGAGGTGGGGACGTTCCTCGCTGCCGGCGCGATGCTGCACTCGAAGATCCGCGTGGAGGGCGTGCGCCCCGAGCACGTGGCCTCGACCGTCGATGCGCTCTCGATGACCGGCGCCCGCTTCGCCGTCCACGACGACGCCGTCGACGTCGACGGCAGCAGCGCACACCGCCCGCTGAACGCGGTCACCCGGCCCTTCCCCGGCTTCCCGACCGACATGCAGGCCCAGACCATGGCCGTGGCCTGTCTCATGGACGGCATCAGCGTGATCACCGACACCATCTATCCCGACCGCTTCACCCACGTGGCCGAACTGCAGCGTCTGGGCGCGAGCGTTCGTGTCGAGAACAACGCCGCGATCGTCCGCGGCGTCGAGCAGTTGAAGGGCGCTCCCGTCATGGCCACCGACCTGCGTGCTTCGGCCGCCCTGATCCTCGCCGGTCTCGCCGCCCATGGTACCACCGTCCTCGACCGCATCTACCACATCGACCGCGGCTACGAACGCATCGAGCAGAAACTCGGCGCCCTCGGCGCGAAGATCGAACGCGTCGAGGGCCCGGCCACGCCCTGAGCGGGTGACGGTGGCTCGTTCGACGCGTGGCGCGCCGCTGTGATCGGGCCGGGTGATCCCGATGGTCGGAGTCGTGTGGCGCCGTGCGCTTCGCCCCGGACGCGACGGCGTCCGAAGGTCACGCCCCACCCCGATCACGACGCACCGACCGGATCGGCCGCGACGTCCCCCGGGACCGCGTTCGCGATCGGTCGCGATCCAAAGGTCTGCTCCGCGCGCCGACGATTGTGCGCCCCGCACAGCACACGAAGGTTGTCGGGTTCGTGGGTTCCACCCAGGGCGAAGGGCCGGACGTGGTCGACCTGGAGGTCGTGGGTGGCGGTGCAGCGCGTGCCATCGGGCGCGACGTAGGTGCAACGGTGGCCGTCGCGGTCGAAGACCTGGTCGCGGGTGGCACGAGGGATGTGGCGGATCGGATTCTGCGGCTTCGCGGGTTCGGCGTTCTTCCTCCGCGGTTTCGGCCCGTCGTGGTCCAGGTAGAAGTGGACCAGGGCGTTCAGCGCGTCCTCCATCGACATCGCCTGCGGCTTCGTCCGCGACAGCTTCGCGCGGGCGCGCTCGAAGGCAGCGTGGTCCTCGGCGGTGAGTGTGAACGAGAGGGCCATGCGGGATTCGACGGTGGGCTCGGGGGTCGTCGCAGGGGCCGAGGTCCTCGCTTCCGGAGCGGAACGGCCGGAGTCCGCACCGCGCGGCCGATCGCGTCCAGCGACTCTTGACGCAGGAGCACTCACGCCCGGTGCCACTTCCGTAGTGGAACCGCCGCCCGCTTGCGACGCGGAACTTCCACAGAACATCCCCACCTCGGCCGACGGCGCGGAACTCTTCTTCACCGCGACCGGCTTCACGCGTTCCGCTGGCTTCTCGACCGGCCGAACGCCAGCCACGATCGACTCGACCTCACGCGGCGAACGACCGTCGATCGACTGCAACAAAGCCGCGGGATCGGATGCCTCCTCCAACACCGGCGCCATCTTCGCAAGAGCGCTGAGACTCGTGCGATGATCGCGCAACATCTCGATCACCACGGGACACCGCACCGCACACCGCATCGCCGCGAACCGACGAGACGCCGCGGCCGGCGAGTACCGCAACCGCTCGACCAACAACTGGAACACCGATCGATACCCTGCATCGACGTGCGTCCGCGTGCGCTGGCACTCGACCAGGACCGAAATCAACGCCACCGTCGCCGCGTGTTCGGACCGACGCAACGACTCCAACCGCTCGATCACCTGCATGTCTTCGAACCTCCGGGGAGGCGGCTCGAAGGCATTGTACACCCTGTTTCGCGACGCCCTGACAGAGCCCAGGATGTACAGCGCGACATCGAGACGGCGGATCACTCCACCACGACGACCAACAACCACGACGGGGCGGATCAGCGCCCCAGGGGCCCGGTTCTACACACGACCCCACAACACCGAAATCCCGCCCACGAAAACCCTGTCAAGCCCCTCGCGAACAAAGCTGTGGATGCTTGTTGCGGAGTCGCGCTCCGGCGCGACCAGGCGGGCGACGCCGCGCACGTTCCACCGTTGCGACACGGAACATCCACAGTCTTCCCGGCACGACCCGGCGCCACAGCCCCTGCGACGCTCCCTGTTCCATCGCGGAACATCCCCAAACCCCCAACGCCCCAACTCCCAACCGCCATCCCCCGGCGCCACC
>Ga0102943_1000051_pt1 | contig 72371 bp, 81 predicted proteins | sample SalPonC_black_MG_FD_78174 | JGI IMG/M metagenome (GOLD analysis project Ga0102943, IMG submission 78174) | Salt pond soil microbial communities from South San Francisco under conditions of wetland restoration - Salt Pond MetaG... | ecosystem: Environmental > Aquatic > Marine > Intertidal zone >...
CAATTTTTTTTTCTGTTGAATTGGCTTTACAAATGGTTTTAAGGTATGCCTGAGAACAGATATTGATTGAACAGTAGGTTAAATGTGCCAGCAGCAATAGGGTGACCCCGGAAAAAAATATCCCTTTCCATGGAAGAAAGAGATAAACCAGGACCAGTACAATGATGTAAAGAACGAATGTGGTTCTTAAATTAATCATTGTGTTAATAAATATAATGAGTGGTCGATATTTCTGAAATGATTATAAACCAATACGTTTTTAATCGGTTTATCGGTAAAAGATTCTTTTTTAAAGCGTGCTACTTCGGGTACCTTCTGATGTTTTATTGCTTTTGCGGCCAGCCACATTCCAAACGACCCGGCAGTATGGTAATCGCCTGATAAATGTTTAAAATAAGCATAATTGGTATCAAAATAATTATCAGCTAAATGATAGTAAATATCATCCGTATCAATATTCCCGTTAACACCTAATACAACCAGGTCAATTTCATCTTTTGTTAATCCATTTTCTGCTAAGAAATCATTTATTTTACTTTCAATCTCCTGATGACTTTCAGGTTTATAAATGGTTTTTATATTTTTGATTTTAGCATAGGTGCCGGGTTCTTTTTTCCCGGTTAAAGTGAAAAAGATTACCCCTTCGCCCACAATGGTTCCTTGTGTTTTATGATCTAATAGCTCAAGACTTTTTATTTTTTCATCTTTTACCCAACGTGTCTTTTTTATAATTGAATGATGTTCGGGTGTAATTTCATCAAATCCGCCTACAAGAGCATTTTCTGCATCGTTGTCATTAATTAATAACATGGCATCCAGTAAAGCACTTTCGAAAGAAAATCCGCGGTGCGAATAGGTATTGTTATAGTTAAAGCATTTTAAAGCAATCGCAACCTGTCCGCTAATGGTATTGTGGGTTGATTGAATAAAAGCAGTAGGAGCAAGGAACTCTTCGTTGCTATCAATTACCTGGTTTAAGAATTTTTCGGTATCGCCAACCAGTCCCAGGCCGGTTCCTGTGATAATAGCTCCCGGGTTTTCAATTTCGGCATCTTGCAAACTCTTTTTGGATGCACTAATTCCCATTTTTATTAGTTTGCTCATACGTCTAAGCTGAATAGGCGGAATAAACTCTTTATAATTAGGTTTTATACATGAAAGAAAATCATGTTCGTGATTAACAACCTCATCTAAAAAGCTATTGTTATCTGTTGTATGTTGTGGTGATATATTACCTATGCCTTTAATAAAAACTTCCATACTAATACCTTGAAAAAATTAATGCTGAATTATTTCCTCCAAAACCAAATGAGTTGGATAAAACATGGTCTACTTTTATATTTTCCAATAACTCGGTTACCGGGCTAAAGTTAAGTTCTTTCATTTGTTCCGAGAAATTCAGATTGGGAAAAATAAGGTTATGAGTTATAGCCAATACAGATAAAACGGCTTCTATTCCTCCTGCGCCGCTTGTTGTGTGTCCTGTAAATGCTTTGGTAGAGCTTATTTTAGGCAGATTATCGCCAAAAAGTTTTTCAATGGCTCTTCCTTCCGAGAGGTCGTTGTTTTCGGTACCTGTACCATGAGCATTAATGTAATCTATTTGTTCTGGTTTTAGATTACTTCTGTCCAATGCTTCTTGCATAGCCATGTAAGCTCCTTTACCTTCGGGGGTAGAAGCTGTTTGATGAAATGCTTCGCAGGAGTTTCCATAACCTGTTAACTCACACAAAACTTTTTTACCTGTTGCTTTAACCACATCTTCGGATTCAATAACCAGGAATGCTGCTCCTTCGCCCAGGTTTAATCCTTTTCGGTTTTCATCGAAAGGTTTACAAGATTCACGGTCCAGAATCATCAATGTATTAAAACCGTTCAGGTGGTATTTGGTTAATGATTCGGTTCCGCCGGCAATTACCCGGTCCAATAGATTATTTTTAATCATTCGTGCACCCAGCAGTAATGAATTGGCAGCCGATGAACAGGCTGTGCTTGTTGTAGAAACAAAATCCTTTACTCCCAGAAAATCGGCTATTCTTTCAGTGCTATCTCCACAATCATGGGTTTCGATATACTTGATATGATTATTGGTAGTAAGCAAATCTTTATAAAAATGTTCACTTTTATCCATCCCGCCAACGGTAGTTCCTGAAATAAGGCCTGTGCGGTATTCTCTGATATCTTTTATTTGAGCTTTTTTAACTGCTTCGTGGGCAGCAATCAGGCCTAATAATGCAGCACGTGTATAGGGTTGTTTCTTATCCAGTCCGTACCATTCAATTAACTCCTCGTTGGAATACTTTACTTCAGAAACAGGAATGGTATCTTTATGGTTTGTATTCAGATATTTTATCTTACCAATACCCGATTTTTTTTGTCGTATGGCTTGTAAATTTTCCTCAACATTCTTCCCAATTCCTGAGATTATACCTATCCCTGTGACAAAAACCCTTTTTGACATATCTTTTCCCTTGTCAGCGTTATTCTGTTATTTTTTATTATTTTCGATAAATTCTGCGATTGTTCTAATTGAGTAGAATATTTTTTTCCCGTCTTTCGGATCTTCAATTTTTAATCCGTACTGTTTTTCGAGTAAAACAATTAATTCTAAAGCATCAATAGAATCAAGCCCTAAGCCATCGCCAAACAATGGATCGTCTGTGTCAATATCATCAGGCTCAACATCTTCCAGGTTTAATACCTCAATAACTTGTTCTTTAATTTTTTGGATTAGCTCTTCCATTTCTATTTTTACTTTATTAGGTTTTTAATGATTTCGGGTTTAAAACTAATATTATCTTTTCTATTTTCCTTATTTTTTTCGACTAAAAACATCATGGCTTTATATTTACCATCGAAATAATCAGCATATCCTGTTATACAAGCATCAATTTTATCTTCATCTAACAGTTCAGTTACATATTCAGTAATAAATTCAGGGTTAAAATCTTTTGAGATAAAGCAGGCGTTCTCACCCTGGAATTTATGTCGGATACATATTTCTCCAATCATTACGTTGGGTAATGTATAAACAAAAACAGCCGGACTGGGAAAATAGTTCGATTTATCCCGGATTGTTTCTACATATTTTGAATCAGTATCAATGGTTGAGTTTGTATTTTGTAAAATTACACCAACTTTTGCCGGGTCAATATCCTGAATATTATCCTTGTTTTGCATTAAGATTTCTGACCCGAGAAATGCTAATTTGCTTAAATTATCCATCTTAAAATATTTAGGATATTTAATTTGATAATGTTTATAGATGGATTTCATCAGTTTACCATATTCGAGATTATCATTATCTTCGAATTGGGTTTCTCCGTTTACAATTACTTTGCGGTTTTGGATAATACAATATTTGGTAATGATATTTTCCATGGGTAAAATCTTAATCGTTATTGAGTTCGGAAAAATAAGCCGCTGCATTGCTTCCGCCAAATCCCGAAGCTGTTTTTAAGAAATTATTTATTGTTGTTTTTTTATATTCTTTAATGATATTTAAGGATTTGCTTACACCATGCTCTGAGTATCCTAAGGTTTTTATCAAACAGTTTTCTTTAATGGAATAAATACCTGCGATTGATTCTACAATTCCTGCAGCTCCCAATGTATGTCCCCAGTATGCTTTCAGACTGTTTACCGGAACATGCTCCAACTCAGCCCAGGCAATGGCTTTCGATTCCATTTCGTCATTGTATGGTGTGGCTGTTCCGTGTCCAGAAATGTAATCTATATTTTCATCTGTTTTGTTTGCATCTGTTAGTGCATTTCTTATGGCATAATAAAGACCATCCCCCGTTCTTGAAGGTCCGGAGATATGATTTGCATCATTAGTATTTGCTCCACCCCTGAAAATAACAGGATTTTTCTCTTTTACATGTTTTTCTTCGCTTGATAAAATGATGGTTCCGGCACCTTCGCCCAGTGTAATTCCATCACGGTTAGCATCAAAAGGCCTGCAAGGTTGGGGGCTTATGGCTTTAAAAGATTGAAATCCTGAAGGCGTAAATTCAGAAATGATATCACCACCACAAACTATCGCATTTTTGTATTTTCCTTTTCTTAGTAACTGTGCACCTGTTGTTAGGGCTGTTAAACCCGAGACACAAGCGTTGGATATTATAACCGGAGTAATGGGAGAGTTAAAAAAATTGCTAACTATTTCTCCCAATTTCCATAAATGAATTCTATCTTTTCCAAAAGAAAGGTTGTTTTTTTCTAACAGGTCGATATTTCCTTTGGTAGTAGAAAGAATAAAAATGGTTTCACCGGATGATGTGTCTACATTCGTTTGTTTTAATGCATCATGTATCGATATAATCATTAACTGTTCCAGCCGGGTATAATCTGCAGAATTTCCAATCTGGTTAAATTCATTAGATAGTCTTTCCGAATCAACCCGGGATACATTTAAAGGGATTTGGGTAATTTCCGGGTCGGAAGTCTCCTTTATCCCTGACACTCCTTTTTTTAGTGCATCAAAATTTTCTTTGGATGAAAATCCGAGGGATGTGATAATATTATTTGAAACGGTATAAATTGTATTCATTGGTTTATTTGATTATTCAATAAGTCCCATTTTCTTTTTCCATTCGGTAAAAAAAGTCGGTGGTGTAAGTAATAGTTCCCGTTCTGTATTTAAAAATACCTGGATGCTTTCGCCCGTTGCTGCCACCTGATTATTTTTTTTGTTGTATATGGTGTATTTAAAATGGATTTTTGCAGCTTCATGGTCAATATATTCTGTTTTAATAACCGCAGTATCGCCATATTCCAATGCGCATTTATATTCGAAGTCCAGTTTTACCAATGGCGTAAGCAGCTTGTTTTTGTAAATATCCAGATAGCTTATTCCATATTGATTACCAAAGGATTCTCTTCCGTCTTCGAAATATTTTGCATAATTTCCATGCCATACAATGCCCATGGAATCAACCTCACTAAACCGTATGATAATTTCTGTTTTATTGACTATTTTTTTCTTCAAGGGTAATGTATTTTTAATAAGATTTCTATTTTGCATTGTTTATTTTATTATATCCTATAGCAATTAAAAGCATAACTGCAAAGAAAAAGATAAGTTTGAAAATTTCAGGTAAAACAGCTACGATATTTCCATTTCGCAGAAATATATCATAAAATCCGTTTAACCCCCAATATAAGGGTGAGAATTCGCTGATAATTCTTATGGTGTGTGGCATGATATAAACCGGAACCCAGATTCCACCCAATGCAGCAAAAATAATTATGGAAACGGCACCAAACGTTGACGCTTGTTCGTGCGTAGTTGCAATAGTTCCAATAGCAACACCAAAGCCGGTAGCTGCAAATCCCGAAGCGATGGCTAAGGCTATTAGTGCTATTTTATGCGGGCCGATTTCAAGTTGAGGTAATCCCATAGCAGGTAATAAATATCTACCAACCATAAGCATTAAAATAAATTGCACCATGGCAACCGCCAGGTAAATAAATATTTTACTAAACATCACGGTAACATAGGAGCCGGGCATCGTTTTCAGCCGGACAACACTTCCCTCATCGCGTTCTTTAATAATATTTCCGGCCAATGGTAATACAATAAAAAATATTGCAAACATAGTCCAGGCAGGAACATTATGTTGTACCGAGTTGGGTAATATTTCATCTCCGGTTGTAGATGCATATATTTCTTCATAGTTAATAGTCTGAAAGTTTTCAAATTCTATGGGGTCCTGGTCAGGAAACATCCCGGCAAGAGTAGAAGAAAAGTTTTGAAAAAATAATTTTATTTCCAGTTCTGCGGTAAATTCTTTTAACGAACTCATTAACGAGTTTTTAAACGATTGACTGGTAGCCGGGTCGATATATATTTTTATGTCAACAGTACTTTTTCGGGTTCTCCTTTTTGTGCCCGGGATATTAAAACTTGAAAAGGATTTGTTGATTAACGCTTTTACATTTTCACGAATTGCTTCAGTAGCTCTTTCGGGAATTATAATCCCGATTTTGTATTTTCCCTGTGCAACTGCCTGTTGAGCCATATCCTCAGTAATTGGATCTCCATCCATTGTTTCAACAATATGAAAAAAATCTGATTCGTATAAACCATTACTAATAGCAGCTCCCAGGCTGTCATGGTCATTATTGACCAAAATCATGGAAATGTTAGCATCCTTAACCGACTTAAATGTAGCATCCTGGATGAGAGTCATAATAATGATGAGAAATAATGGCATAATAAAAAGAATGGCCAATCCGGCACGGTCTCTTATTAATACTAAAAACTCTTTATATATGGATGATATTAATCTTAACATAATGGTATTTTTTATTCGTCGCGTAATGCGCGCCCGGTTAATTGCAAAAATATACTTTCAAGGTTCGTATATTCTTCTTTACTTTTAATAAGTTCTTCAGGGTGTCCTTCAATAATAATTTCTCCTTTATCAATAATGGCAACTTTTGAGCAAAAATTTTCGGCTTCTTCCATGTAATGTGAGGTATAAATAAGTGTTGCTCCTTCTTTATTAATATTTCTCAGATGATCCAGTATTACATTTCTGGATTGCACATCAACGCCTACGGTTGGTTCATCTAAAAAAATGATTTTAGGTTTATGTAGGATCCCGGCGATAAGGTTTATCCGCCTCTTCATTCCCCCGGAAAAAGTTTTGATTTTTTTACCCGCATTTTTCTCCAGTCCGAAAAGCTCGAGGCATTCATCAATTCTCGTTTTTAGCTTTTTCCCTTTTAATCCGTAAAGATGCCCAAAAAATGTTAAATTTTCTTTGGCGGTAAGCGTAGGGTAGAGTGCAATATCCTGGGGGACTACGCCAATAATATTTTTTATGGTTTCGGAAGAGTGTTGGTAATCCATTCCATCAATAAAAACATTGCCCGAGGTGGGTGCAAATAGCCCACATAAAATGGAAATGGTGGTTGTTTTACCCGCTCCGTTGGGACCCAGCAGTCCAAAAATCTCACCGGTTGTAATATCCAGGTTGATATCATCAATAGCAGGTTTTGATGTCCCTTTATAAACTTTTGTAAGATGCTTAATTTCAATAATATGCTTTTTATTTTGCATTTTTTATTAATTTCTTCAGTTTAGTAAACAATTGTTCTTCCCTGTCAGCAATTTCGAGTAATAAATTGGCGGCAGTATTGTATCCGTCTTTATCTGCAGATCTTCCTTTACATGTTTTTGCAGCCATGGAAGAGAAGTCTCTCCACATATCACCAATATCAGTCATCTCCCGGGATAGTTCGTTGTAGTCATCATTCTCCATTATTATTGCTACTTCCTGTAAAAAGGCTGCATAAATAAATCGGAACCCGGCTCCTCCGGTACCAATTTCTTCCAGCATCCTTACTACCTGTGCTAAATGAGAAGACGCTTTTTTGGGACCAAATTTCTCGGGCCATTTTTTCATACTTTTTGCCAGGTATCTTATTCCTTTTACCCCAAATAATGGAACCGGAATATCGAGCATATATTTTGTAGTTTGCTTTATTCCTTTTTTTATGGCCGATTTTAAATCTATTTCTTCAGGAATACTTATAGGATAGTACATTTTTCCATTCGGAGGAAATGCTCCTTTGGCATATCTTACTCTTTTTAATTCATCATAGGTTAGTGTTGTAGGATATTCTATAACCGGATCGCTGATAAAATATGTATCTCCTTCTTTTCCGTATACCGTAAGGTTGTGTGCATTAAAATGAAAACGATAGGCAGGAGGGAAGTATGTAAGATGAAAAGCCCCGGCCTGAACTCCTACAGGAAGCCCTTTGTTAAGTGTCTTATCAAGTTCATCCATAGCACGTTTGGGTTGTTTCCTGAAAGTTTGTTTTTTCATTTTTATACCCATTCGTTTGGCGGCTTTTGCAAAAATCATTCCCGGAATGGTTCTGAATGATGTTGCTGCTATGCTGTCAATTTTAATAAATGGCATATGAGCAAAGAATAAACCACTTCCTATACCAAAAATTAATGCTTCATTAAGTTTTAATCCATGGTAATTTAGTAATCCCGCAATTACTCCGTTTTCGCAGTGCCCCGAAGGTATATGTTTGTAATCTAATTTCATCTTTTTTATTTTTGTTAGGTTTATTCTTCTGGTTTGTAATTAACTAGTTTATCAACAGGTATTTCAAAGACTTTTGCATAAACTTCTAATTGCTTTGGTTTTAATTTTTTAAACCCTTTTGGTTTCAGGTGTCTTCGTACCTTCCATTTCGATAATTCAACATAATCGGCCAACAGGGATACATTCATTTGATTTTTTTCCATATAGTATAAAATCGGGCTGGCTTTACCGGCTTTAATTTTTTCAATTGCTTCTTTTACGCGTTCTTGTATATCCTGCCAGGCAATCTCATTAACTATATTTTTGGGTTCCCATCCTTTACTAAAGGTCTTTACATATTTACCATTTTCATCCACAGCGTATTGAACCTCACGTGAAATACCTGCAGTGATTCCTTCATCTTGGGGGACATTTTTTTTCTTCATGTTGATAGAAATTAAATTTCGTTTAAATAAATTTTCATGGTACAATCGGCAATCAATTGGTCTTCGCATGTAATTTTTCCGGAAATTAAGGTAGTGTTAAAAACTTCATGTTCAACATTCACTTCCGTGATAATTGTTTTACCTGATTCGGGGAGTGTATGTATGGTTAATTTTTGTACAGCACCAATATACCCTGTAGGAATTTTTTTATCCTGATTGCTATATGAGAATCCTACACCCAGAGCTGCTGTTTGTGCTATATTCTCTATTAATCCGGGTTCATGGAAAAAACCATCTTTACAAAAGATATTTTGTTCGGAGATATGTAAACTCCCAATAGTTTTCCCCCCTTCGGCTACATGTAATTTTTCAACCATAACCATTGGAGTCCTTTGCGGAATAAATTTTAAGATGGTTTCACCATCAGCTATTACATGGTCATATATTCCCATAATGGTCCTTTTTTATTGCGCGCGCGTAATTTATTCGATATAATCGTAGTGTCTTCATCAGGAAAAACCCAACGTCGCCTGGTTTGCCTTGCACGCTGTTTTAAACTGTCGTAATCAACATTTTTTGACAGGTAATATTTTGGTTCAAGCAAATTATCGTCTTTATCAATAACTCCCTCTTTAATAGCATACTCCTGAAGTTTTGTGCCGGGGTAAATACGCATTCCTAAATAGGTAAAAAATACAGAGTTATCAATTCGTTTTGAGTTTTCAAATGTTTCGTTTATCGTTTGGTCTGTTTCGCCATAACCTCCTAAAATTAAAAAGTGAGCATAATCAATTTCCAGTTTATTGCATAGTGCTGATTTTTCTAATACATCATTGACTGTAAAATTTTTGCCATAAGTTTTAAGGGTAGTATCAGATATAGCTTCGGTACCAAATTCAATATGTTTAAGTCCTGATTTTTTTAAAATTTTTAATAAATTTTCATCTAACTGGGTAAATGTAAAGTAGCCACCCCAGTTTATTTTAATTCCACTTGAAATTATTTTTTCGGCCAGTTCAAAATTATATTTATTGTTGATATTAAAAACAGAATCGGTAAAAAAGATATAATCGATTCCTTTTTGATAGTATAGTTTTTTTAATGTTTCGACAATTTTATCCGTATTTAATGTTCTTACTTTTCTTCCTTCTATCAGCGGATAAGTGCAATAAATACAGTTATAAGGGCAACCTCGTTTGGTTTGAACATTAAGCATCCCGCTTTTTTTCCAATAAAAATCCAGCAGTTGGTCTTCAAAATTCAATGCCAAATCGCTAAAATAACTCTCATTTTTGTTAAAAATACATTGGCCGTTGTTTTGGTAAACCAATCTGTTTAGTCCTGAATAATCAGTATTGTTTTCAAGATTTTTGATGAGTTTCAAGAGGGTATCTTCACCTTCTCCATAAATACCGAAATCGGGTTTCAGGGTTTTAAACATGAGCTCCGGAAAGATTGAAAATCCCGAACCTCCAATGATGATTTTAGCATCTGACACCGATTTTATTTGTTCTATGATTTTTTTGTATTGGTTAACAAAAAATTTCTTGTTTAAAGAGTTTACATCATCAATATTACGAAAAGACACACCAATATATTTGGGTTTGGTTTCGACAATTTTATCTTTAAGTTCTCCAATGGTATTGAAATTTAAATCAAAGATTGATATATCAAAATCGGGTAAATATTCTTTTAAATAAGTTGTGAGATAAGATAATCCTATGGGATACACAGGATAAGGGTCGGCGTATTGATTAGCGGATATAAATAGTATTGTATTACTCATAATTTATTTTCATTTTCCCAAAATGGATAATAGTTGAACCATTGTAATGGATATTTATTTAGAATTCTTTCAAATTCATTAGCATATTTTTCCACAAAATGTTTTAATTCTTTATCTTGTTCAGCAGGATTAGTATACTTTTTGATATAAAGAGGTTTAGTAGCAAAGAAGTGATAATGTTTTTTAGATTCTTTCATTGCAAAAGCAAAAGTAACCGGAACGCCAAACCGTGCTGCTAAATAAAAAGGGCCTGTCGGGAATAAAGCTTTTTTACCCATAAAGTCTACACTAAAAACTTTGCTGTTGTCAATATATCTGTCGCCAGCCATGGCTATAAGTTCTTTATTAATAAGGGCCTCACTAATTGGGATGATATGTGAAAAATCAGATTGCAAGGGAATAATGTTTACATCTTTGTTAACCAAAACATTGGATAAGTATTTTTTGATTTGTTGATGTTCGGCATCAAGCATTAAAACATTAATTTTTGTTTGTAATCTTTCTAATAACTGGCCTGCAATTTCAAAATTACCAATATGTGCATTTACAATAATTCCACCGGTTTTATTTTTTGCCATCTCTCTCAGGTGATTCTCTCCATCAAAATTATAGGTAAATTTTCCTTTTAAACCACCTAAAATGGCAACCTTATCGAGTAAAATCTGTCCAAATACATAATAATTCTTATAAATTGAACGTATAGATTTTAAGTGCGAATAATGTAATATATTTCTAAAGTAGTAATAGAGGGGTTTTGAGCTTGATTTAGCGAAGATAAAATAATAGAAAGCAACAAATCTTAAAATAAAATAAGCAAAGGATAGTCCCAGGTATTTAAGGGTGAATACAAAGATTTTATATCCTAATACATTTCCACGAGATTGTCCCTTCCATGATGGCATTTAATAAACCCTCCAAATTCAATCATAAAACATTTTAATTCGATTTTGCATGTTTTATGATATATTCATAAAAATCCTGAAGTGTTTTTATATTTGCAAAATCTTCACCTTTTACTTTAAAACCAAAGTTTTTTTCAATAATTACAACTAAATCCACATAATCCAGACTGTCAATTTCCAGCGTTTCTTTTAAGTTGGCTGTTGGGATAAGTTGTTCTTCCTCAAGTTCAAACTCATCAATTAAAAAATCATTAACTTTAGCTATAATTTCCTGATTCTCCATATTTCTTGTAGTCTTCCCGTTAATAAGTTATTATATCTTTTTTACAATTAAAGTTGAATTTGTTCCTCCAAAACCAAATGAATTAGACAAAAATATATCAATATTATGATTTTTTATAGTTTCTGCAGCAATTTTTAATTTCGCTGAGTGTTCATCAGGGTTTTCGAAATTAATATTGGGTGCAACAAACGAGTCTTGCATCATAAGCATTGAATAAATAACTTCACTTGCACCACCCATCCACATTTCGTGCCCTGTCATTGATTTTGTAGAACTTACCCAGGGTTTTGCAATACCAAAAATTTTATCAATAGCTTGAGCTTCGTTAAGATCGCCTACAGGAGTTGATGTTGCATGAGCATTAATATAATCGATTTGACTGGCTTGTATACTGGCATCTTTAAGAGCCATCTCAAGCGATTTAGCAGGTCCTTCAATATTAGGAACTGATATGTGGTCGCCATTGGATGAAAATCCATAGCCTATAACTTCTGCTAAAATTGGTGCCCCACGTTTTATTGCTGATTCGTAGCTTTCAATGATTAAAGTTGCAGCACCCCCGCTGGGCACTAGTCCGTCTCTGTCTCGATCGAATGGACGACAAGCTTTTTCGGGTTCACTTTCGCGAACAGAAAATGCACTTAATCCATCGAAACTACCCATAGAGTGATAGTTAACTTCCTGGCCACCACCACATATAATTATATCCTGCAACCCACTTCGTATTAAATAATATCCCATTCCTATAGCATGCGACCCACTGGCACATGCAGCACTTACAGTAAGATTAATTCCTTTTAACCTGAAAATAGTTGATAAGTTCATGGTAATAGTCGAGTTCATCGACTGAAAAATAGCCCCTGATCCCAAAAGGGTAGTGTCTTTCTTTTCTTTTAATAAATCATAGGATTCTACCACTGATTTGGCAGAACTATCGTTCCCATATAATATTCCTACATCTGTTTTATCTAAAAAATCCTGATCAATTTTAGCCTGTTTAAGTGCTTCAATAGTAGCTATGTAGGCATATTCACCTTCTTCGGCTAAACCTACTCTTTGGCGGCGTTTTAGCTCACCTTTTAAATTCGGTCTTTCAATTATTCCGGTTAGTGCCGAGCGAAAACCCATTTCTTTTCTTTCAGGATCAAATCCAATGCCTGAACGTCCGGTATATAATGAATTTTTAACTTCTTCGATATTTTTACCAATGGTGGAATAAACCCCCATTCCTGTAATTACAACTCTATTCATATAATTTGTAAAATTTTTATCAATAGATTCATTTTTCTATGTATAAAGCCCTCCATTCACTGAAATTACCTCACCGGTAATATAAGATGCTTTTTTTGAAGATAGAAAGGCAACTACTTCTGCTACCTCCTCAGGCTTTCCAAATCTGGCCATTGGAATTAAGCGTTTATGTTCTTTCTCGTCCAACTCTTTAGTCATATCCGTTTTAATAAATCCGGGAGCGACACAATTTACGGTAATATTTTTTTTGCCAACCTCTTGAGCCAATGCTTTACTCGCAGCAATAACTCCTCCTTTGGCTGCTGAATAGTTGGTTTGTCCGGGTAACCCTTTAATTCCTGATAAAGAAACAACATTTACCACTCTGCCAAATTTATTTACAATCATGTCTTGCATTAATGTTTTGGTAGTATAATAAAAACTATTTAGATTAGTTTGTATTACATCATTCCAATCTTCATCTTTCATCCACATTACAAGAGCATCTTTTCGTATCCCGGCATTATTTATCAAAACTTCGATATATGAATCCGGGTTTTTTTCTTTCCATTGGTCAAGCGATGCTTTTATTTCATCATGCTTAGAAACATCAAACTTCATTAATTCACCACTTCCGCCGTTATTTTTAATTTGGATAAGGGTATCCTGAGCTTCTTTATCATTACTTCGATAATTAATTAGCACATGATATCCCATTTGAGCTACTTTTAAGCAAATTGCCTTTCCTATTCCTCTTGATCCTCCTGTAACTAATGCAAATTTCATAATTAATTTATTTAATCCTGTTAGGTCTGTTTTTTAGCAAATACTGTTTAATATTCTCAATGTGTGGGTAAATGGGGGCATCCTCATAAAAGACAGGGACAATAGCCCGCATTTCCTGATATATTTTTTTAGATGTTTCTGAAAGCTTATCTTGAAATTTCATATAATCAATTATCTGAAGCAGACTAATATATTCAATAGCCATTACCTCTACTGTGTTTTCAACAACTTTTTTGGTAATTAATGCAGCATTGGTTCCCATACTTACAACATCCTGGTTGTCGTTATTGTTTGGAATGCTGTGTACATACATAGGATTTGAAAGGGTCTGATTTTCGGCAGTAGTTGAAGTAGCAGTGAATTGAGCTGCCTGCATTCCCAGGTTTAACCCCAAAGTACCCAGATTTGCAAAAGGAGGGAATTTCTCATTTTGTTTGTCATTATAGAGGTAGTTAAGTTGTCTTTCGATAAGCATTGACATCTTTGTTGTAACAATTTTTAGTTTGTCCATCTCAAGAGAAACATAATCCCCGTGGAAATTTCCCCCATGAAAAACATCCCTGTTTTCTTTATCAATAATCGGATTATCGTTTACAGAATTTATCTCATTGATTAATATCTTTTCTACCCCTTTAATGGTTTCGTAAACAGGCCCAAGAATCTGGGGTACACAGCGTAATGAGTAATATTCCTGAACTTTATCTTTGATTAATCCTACCTGAATGTTGCCATTGTATAAGTGATCGGCTCGTTTTTTTATTAGTTTGCTGCTTTCAGTAATTTTTCGCATCTCCGCAGCAATAAGGTTTTGTCCTTCGTGTAGTTTTACCTGGTTTAGTTCTTTAGAAAAATGGTCGTCGTACGATTCAACCACTTCATTGATAATTGTAGATGATATAACTGCCCAGTTGAGAAGGTTTTTTGCATGTATAAGATTTATTAATCCGGTTCCTGTCATACATGAAGTACCATTGATAATAGCTAAACCTTCGCGAAGATAAACTTTTAGTGGTGTTAATTTAGTTTCTTTAAATACTTCTTGTGTTGTTCTGAATTCCCCTTTGTACCATACTTCGCCTTCACCAATTAGATTAAGTGCTAAGTGGGCTAATTGAACTAAATCGCCACTGGCACCAACACCTCCATGTTCAAATACTTTAGGATAAATATCCAGATTAATAAAATCTTTCAATAAATGAACAGCATCAGGATGTACTCCTGAATAGCCTCTCATAAATGAATTAAGTCTGGCTAACATTAAGGCTTTACCATATATGTTGGGTATCGGATTTCCTGAACCGGATGCATGGCTGCGGATAAGATTGTATTGTAAAGCTTTTTGATCTGTTTCGCTTATTTTGTATTGAGCCATGGGGCCAAAACAGGTATTTATGCCGTAAATCACTTTATTCTTCGAAAAATTTTCTAAAAAGTCAAAGTTCTGTTGGACTTTTTTGAGTGCATTTGGACATAAATCTATTTTTTCTTCTTCAAAGAGGATTTTGTAAAAGTCATCAAGGGTAAGGTTCTTTTCACCTATTATAATCATGGTAGTTTTGTATTAAGCTTTAAAATTATTGTTATTAACTACTTTGTTTTCAAATAGTGCAAATTTAAAAAATTGTTTTAATATTCCTTGATTTGAGATTTATTTTCAATGGTTAATTAGAATTCTAATCTTTGTTTTTTATTAATCATTAGTTATCATTATTAAAAATGCTCTATTTAAATTATTTAAACAAGTATGATTAATATTTGTTTAGAGTAAAATTTTGGCAATTGAATCAATTGATTTATTTTAGTGAGCTGAAATTTTACAGAGAAAGAGTCAGACTCAATACCATTTAGATTTTAAAAAAATTCAGATGAAAGAAAAGGATGCCTTTGTTGATTACGAACCCCAACAGTTAGTATTATATGTTGAAAAAGAAGATGGTTCTTACGGGCCCATCAAAACAGGTTCGTTTATTTCCAAAAATTACCTGGATGATTTTTGGGCAAAAATGGTAAAACTTCGTTTATCATTACTGGAGAAATTGAAGAATAACGAGATTACCCCCGTGTATTACTATAAAATGATACATGATTTTAATGATCTTGAATTATCACGTAGAACAGGAATTTCATTATTTAAAGTAAAGCGGCATCAAAAGGTAAACAGGTTTAAAAATGTTAAGTTGTCTGATTTACAGAAATATGCTTATGCTTTTGATATTCCTGTAGCTAATTTATTACAAATAATTACATTAGATGAAAAGGAAAAATTACCGGATACCGAAGACGATAATTTATCACAAAGCAGGGTAAAACAAACCAAAACAGAAAATCCATTCGTAGTTATAACTAAATTTGAAGTAGATCAAAAATGATTATAGATACTTTTACTCATCAAATGGCTGCTCATTGTGAATCAGGAACTTTGACAGCTTTATTAAAACATAATGGCCTTGAGATTTCAGAACCTATGATATTTGGTATTGGAAGCGGATTGTATTTTGGCTATTTAAGTCATACGCCAAGTTTGAACTTTCCCATGTTTATTATTCGTACTAAACCAGGTCAGCTAAGAAAAAAAATTGCCAAAAGAACCGATATAAAGTTTAAAACACAAAAGTTTAAAGATAAAGATAAAGCAGAGGAAACTCTTGATAAGCTTATCGCTCAAAAAATACCCGTAGCCGTACAGGTTGATTTTTATTATATGGATTATATTCCACAATGGGAACGTGTTCATGCAAATATTCATTTTATTACTGTAGTGGGAAAAGAAGGTGATGAATACATTGTGAGCGACAGCTATTATCCCAAATTAGCCAGGTTACATAAAGATAAATTAAGAAAGGCTCGTTTTGCTGGAGGATATATGGCTCCGAAAGGATTTATGTATTACATTGAATCGGTGCCTGAAAGTATTGATTATAAAACTCTTATTCCTAAGGCTGTGAAAAATACCATTAATAATATGATTGGTATACAACCTGGATTTATTGGTGTCAGGGGGATTCGATTGTTTAGTAAAAAAGTACAACAATGGCCTAAAATTACACGAGATATCGACCATCTTTCTCATGAAATTATGAAAATTAATGTATTTCTTGAAGACCAGGGAACCGGAGGAGGTGGATTCAGGTATTTATATGCAACTTTTCTTCGTCAGGCAGCTGAGTTATTTAATGATCAGGATTTAAGTGATATGTCAAAAAAAATGATGGAAATAGGGGATGGTTGGAGAAAAATTTCTTACTTTGCAGCAAAAATCGGAAAAAATCGTGAACTTGGACCGGCTAAGCTTAAGGAGTTGGGTGACATGATTTTAGAAAGAGCTGTGGCTGAAGAAAATTTTTATAAAGAATTAAAACAAATTATACGTAAATATTAATTTATATAACGATGGGTGATAAAATTGAAACAGATTTGAAGGCGGATATTAAAAATATGATTATAGAAACATTAAACATAGAAGATGTAACGCCGGACGATATTGAAGATAATTTACCTCTTTTCGGTGGAGAAAATACTTTAGGGTTGGATTCAATCGATGCTATTGAATTAGTAATGGCTGTTCAAAGACAGTATAAAGTACGTATTGATGATCAAAACCTGGCCCGCGAAGTATTAAAAGATGTAAACTCTATTGCCGAGTTTATCAATAATAAAGCTGCATAACGTTGAATTCTGGTTAATACAAGTTAATTCAAACTTTTTACTATGAAAATGGCTTACCTGACAGCTGGGATGCGACTACCCTGTTTTTTAAAATTGATAAAGAAAAATGGTATGTCATTGGCTCCCCGCTTTTTGGTAAGGTTTCTGTTTCTATTTCAAAATGGGGTTTGGGCATCCATTTTTCACCAAAAAGAAAAAAAACTTTTTGCTCAAAAAATTGAAAAACAAGAATTGCCAGATAATCCGGTAATTATTGTTGGTCATTGGCGTACCGGAAGTACTTTTCTTCATCAATTATTAAATATTGACAATCAGTTTGTAACATCTAATTTATTTCAGGCATCTATACCCGATAGTTTTCTTTCTTCAAGGAAATCTTATGAACCTGTTATGGGTAAGGTATTAAAAGGAACCCGTCCCATGGATCAAGTCAAAATTGGACTTGATGAGCCGTTAGAAGATGAGTATGCCCTTTTTAGATTATCAGGATATTCTCCTTTACAAAGATTGGTTTTTCCAAAATCTGATCAATATTTTTTAACATTATTTCCTGATTTCCTGCCTGAAGGAAAAGAACTCGAAAACTGGGAAAAGGCATTGATACATTTTTATAAAAAGCTAACCCTTGAAAATCAAAAAACGATTCTAATCAAAAATCCTTTTCATTCACTTAGAATAAATCTATTGAATGAGATTTTTCCTAATGCCCGCTATATACATATTATTAGGCATCCTTACAAGGTTGTTCCTTCAACTATTAGGATGTGGGATATCGTTGGTTCGCAAAATGCAATGAATAAAAAATGGAAAAAACCATCGACAAAGGAGGTGACCGAGTTGTTACTTTTTATGGAGAATCATATTCAAAAAGCATTTAAAACATTACCAAAAAACAGGCATTCTGTTATTAAATTTGAAGACTTGGAAAAAGAGCCCTTACAAACAGTGCAATCTGTTTATAATGATTTGGGCCTTCATTTTTCTGAAGATTTTAAAAATGGGTTATCTTTATTCCTTTCATCTGTAAAAAATTATAAAAAAAACACCTATATATTACCGCAAGATGATAAAGAAATTATAGATAAAATAATGGCTTCATGGATGAAAGAAAATGAATATAATTTGTAAAAGATATTTTTTTTGATATTTTTAACCGTCTTAAATAATAAAAAAATAGTATACTATATATGAAATTTCAATTAATATTTCCCAAATGGGATAAATTACCGGGACAAACAACATTTAATCTTCCACCCCATGGAGCAGTTGTTTTTGCTGCTACAATACCCGAGGAGTTTGAAGTAGAATTTATCGATGAGAATCTGGAAGAAATGCGTTTTGATAACGATGTAGATTTTGTAGGTATATCGATGTTATTAACTACTCAAATAAAACGTGGATGGGCAATTGCTGATGAATACAGGAAGCGTGGTAAGAAAGTTATTTTTGGCGGCATTTCGACCATGTTACATGCCGAAGAAACTATGCAGCATGCTGATTCTGTATTTCTAGGCGAGGCAGAAGGACATATGCAGCAGGTCTTTGAAGATTTTAAAAAAGGTGAGCTTAAAAAGGTCTACAATTTCATGAATGACCTGCCACCGATTGAATTGGTAGGTCCTGCGAGAAGAGAACTCTACAATAGAGATTTATATTACCATAAAGGGGTACAGATGGTTGATACCTTTCATGCTTCTCGTGGATGTAGGTACCACTGCTATCCTTGTGCTGTAGCTTATCTTGGCGGACGGCAGTTCAGACCCCGCCCGGTAAATAAAGTAATTGAAGAGCTGGAAACCATTGATAATAATCGTTTGTTTATTGTAGATAATTCATTGGCTCAGGATACTGAATGGGAAAAAGAGCTTTTTAAAGCAATGATTCCGATGAAGAAAAAATGGGTAAGCCATACTATCGAAGATAAACCCGAAGTGCTTGATTTAGCTGCTCAGGCTGGTGCCTGGTACGTTTATCAGGCGGTTTTTGATACCTCAGACTATATTAAAAACAGAATAAAGCGTTACCATGATTATGGAATTGGGGTCGAAGGAACCATTCTGCTCGGACTTGATAATCAAACCGAAGATGATATTAAACGGTTAATCGATTTCTTGCATGAAATTGATTTGGATTTGGCCGAGTTTACTGTTTTAACACCATTTCCTCATACTAAAGCATGGACAGACCTGCGTAAACAAAAACGTATTTTTAATTATGATTGGAATGACTATAATGCAGGGCAGGTGGTGTATCATCCAAAGCATATGACGGCAGATCGATTACAAGAACTTTATCAATATGCTTGGGATAGTTTTTATAAACATGAATCACAGGAAGAAAAAATGTTTAAACTGCTGAAAAATGTTGTTTCACGAGAGATTGACGATGGAACCTATCGAAAACGCCGACAGGATTTGTCAAAGATGAGCTTTGGCAAAAAAGTGAAAAATAAATTAGTTTCTTAAAAAGTATTACCAATTATGGATTTTGATAATGAGCAATTTATTGATAAAGAATATCATTTTAAAGGAATGTGGGACCTTCCGTCGATTTGCGGATTAAAAATTGTTCGTAAACCAGATAAAACTATTGTGATTGTTACAGATCTTTATGAGGAAAACCCTGGAACACCTGTGACAGAGTGGAATACAAAGCTGGCCGCACAAATTTGTAAAGAATATGAAATTAAGCCCGAAAAGCTTGTTTTTATCGAGCGAACTCCCGATAAAAAAACCAAATTATCTTTTAATAAAGAAACTTTCTTCAGGGTTTACTTTGAACAGGACGGGATTAATTTCGATAACCCCGACTGGCAGGAGTTTTCTAAAGATGAAGTGAATAAATTAATTAACGAATAATAAATAATTTTAAAAATGGCTAAAGTAAACGAAAATACACGCGAAGAAGTTAAAGATATTGTTATTGATTTTTTTGCTGAAGAATGTGAAGTGGAAAAAAATGAAATTACAGAAGATTCAAATATTATTTCCGATCTGGATGGCGATTCATTAATGTTTCTGGAGCTTATCGAAATATTTAAAAAGAAATATAACCTCAATATTGAACTAAAAACGATTGGTAAATTTGCTGTTAAAAATCCGGTAAAAACCATTGGTGAACTTATAGATATGCAATTGCTTATTATTGAGCACGAAAACAATATTCTGAATATAGAATAAACTTTTAGTATCTGATGATTTTTGGTTGTGGAATTGATATTGAAGAGCATGAACGTTTTAATAAGCACTATTTTGATAAAGGGAAATTATCAGATTTAATGTATGATATATTTACAAGCAAAGAGATTGAAAATTTTTCTTTGTTTGGCAAACAAGCCTTTTTAAAAGGCTTTTGTTTTAAGGAGTCATTTTACAAAGCTTTTTGTACTGAATTTTACGATTGGAAAGATGTTGAAATTATTTTTTCTACAAAACAGGAGTTTGAAATTTGTTTTTCAAGAAAACTCGAAGCACTGCTCAAAGAAAAACAAATTGAAAATATTGAAGCCTGTCTTTCAGAAAGTACTTATTATGTTATGTTTAAAGTTGTATTAACCATCTTGTAGTAATGAATAACAAAACGGCATTTATTTTTCCTGCATTTATAACTTCCTATACCCAAAACGAACTTGAAATTTTAAGTAATAATAAAATTCAATTAAGCCATTATTTAAAACGTGCATCTGATATTCTCAATATCGATTTTCCCGATTTTAATTACCAGACCGAATTATATTATAAAGACGAGTTTTTATCCCAGATTATAGCATATACTTTTAGTTGTGCATTTAGCGATTTATTATCTCATAAGAATATTTATCCTGATTATGTTGCCGGATATAGTATGGGCATTTATGCCTCTTTATATAGCAGTAAATCTGTCCGCTTCGAAGACGGTATTCGAATAATTAATGAAGCTTTTCGTTTGGTTCGTGAGATAGATCCAGGAATTAATTTTGGAATGGGGGCTGTTGTAGGACTTACATTTTCTGACATAAATGAGCAAATTAGTAAATTCCAATTAAAAACTGAAATTATTAATATTAATAATGACCGGTCACTTGTTATAGCCGGTTTGAAACAGGATGTTCAAAAGCTATTACAAATAGCCAAAGATGAAGGGGCTTTTTCATCTTCAGAATTAACGGTCAACACACCTTATCATTCAACATATCTCCGAAAAGTAAAAAAACCTTTTAGAGATTTTATTTCCAATCTAAAAATTAAGGATGCTCATATTCCGGTAATTTCTACTTTCAACCAGCGAGAAATTATGGAGGCTTCAGCTATCCGGCAGGAGTTGGTTTATAATCTTACCGAAAAAATTAATTGGCATAAAACAATGCAGAAATTATTAAATAATGGAGTTTCTGTTTTTTATGAATGCGGAGCCGGGAAAGATTTAAATAAAATAGCAAGGTTTATTAAAGGTGATTATGTGGTAAAGAGTGTTTCAAAAATTTAAAAAAGGAATCCATCGTGTGGATTCCTTTATATCAAAGATAATCAGATTTTTTTATTTAGCTTTTTTCGCAATAAGTTTACCAAATTCTTTCCCGCATTTAGCATAGGCTTCTTTGATTCTGCCTCCGGTGTCATAATCATCCATACCCATTGAACGGCCAGGGCATCTTCTCATATCAATCTTGCAAAGAACATTATCCGGATTTGCTGTTTCGTAAATGGTAACCTCTGCATTAATTTCTGCATTCTTCCTTGTGATATAAACATTAAATCCTGGTTCTGTGAAGGTTGTATGAAGTTTTAATGTATATTTAGCATCATCTTCATGCTGGCTGAATGCAATTCCTTTTTTCCCCGTATATTTATTGAGTAATTCTTCGAACATCGGTTGGAATCGGGTACCTCGATCTTCATACCAGCTTTCTTCCCATTGATCTCCTCTTCCGGGTTCTTTTTCATTATACTCTGCTTTCTTCTTGGCAATATAATCTTCTTCATTTTCAAATTTACCTACACTCATGTCAGAGTAGTCATATTCAAGGTTTACAACCGACTCTCCTTTTAAAAAGCCTAAATCACCTTCAACAATATTAATTTTTTGTGCTTTAGTTGTTGAAACCCCCATAATAAGAAGTCCTGCAAGCAATATTTTTACTAATTTCATAATTTTGAGTTTTTAAAGGTTAATTAAATATAATTGATAGCTAATGCTAATATTCCATGAATAAAAGCTGTAAAAAATAAAATGATACCAAAGGTTTTATGTATTTTAAACTGAACCTTTATCACGCGTGATCCGCTTAACATTTGAAACAATATCAGAACAAAATTGACTATTCCAAGTATTAAAATAATATTCACTCCAAATAACATAATACGATTTTTTTTATTCGACTGATATTGTTACTTTATCACTTCCTGTTGAACCATGCATATTGCAATTGCCTTTTGCTTCAATTGTAGTTGTTTCCTCAACTTTTAATTTAATTTCAACAGTAAATTTATTGTCATCTGGGCGATCAAAATTGCCGTATTCCCATTTTTTAAATTCTTCATCATTTACTTTTACCCAAACCCAGTTGGTATAATGTAAAAAGTTATTGGCATTGTGGGTAACCTCAATTTCTATGGTTACTTCTGTTCCTTTTTTTACTTTTTCCGGCGCTTTTATTTTTACTGATGTCTCATCGGCCGATGCATTAAATGATAATAGCACGACTACGAAAAATGCAATAATGCTTGTGGTTAAAAATTTTTTGTTCATAATATTTGGGTTTTTAAGTTAGTATTACTGTAAATATTTTGTTTTCTCTTATACAAATTAATGATTATATCCTATCATCCTGTACAAATCAGTATTTTGTGTTCATATAGAATTGTTGTTGTGTAACTGAATATCCTTGTTTGTGTCATATGTATTATTTAAATAAATTTAAAATCAAGAACCTTCCTGATGATTGAAAACGGACAATCAAATTTTGTAATAAGCTAATTTAAGAAAAATATGGAATTATTAGATTGTTTTTAACCTGAATTTCAGTAAAATATTTTTAATCACTGATGTTATATTACATCGGTTCCCTTTTTAATAAGCCACAGTTTTCCCACATTCTCATAAAACTTTTCCAGCGGCAGTTTGGTTTTAAGCACACTATTAAAAAAGTTATATTTCGATAGATCAAAATCAATAATCTGGTCTTTTACCTCATCATAAAAAGGAGTTCCGGGCATTGGTGTTAAAATAGTATAACCTGCATAGGTTACTTTATGAGATGAGGTGTATTCAGACAAAGCTTCAAAATCCGATTCCTCATAATCATTTGGAATCACGTAATTTCCTCGTAACATCACTCCGTTCTGGTGAAAAATTTCAATGGCTTTATGTATTAATTGTGCCTCTGTACTTTTATTATATCTCTTTAATTCTTCTTCGCGGAATGATTCAAATCCGCAAATCACTACTTTTAGTCCGTTTTTTGCAAGTTTTTCAATCAGTTGTGGATTTTGAACAGCAGTATCTGTTCGAATATCCATTACATAGGCTTTTTTTATCCCTTCCTGCTCAATTCTGTCAAAGAGATGATGCATGAATTTTGTATTAACAATAGTGTTTGCATCGGCAAAGCGAACGACTGGATAATCATCGGTTTGCTTTAATTCGTTAATAATACTTTCTACATCTCTTTGTAAATATTTCCCGTTAAACTGACACCAGATAGAACAAAAGGTACACTTGTACGGACAACCTAATGACGTGAAAAGATATGTAGAAGGAAAAGGATTGTTTCCTACTTTATAAGTTTCTTTCCATCTTTCAAGATGGTTGCGATTGGGCATTAAGAAATCTTTTTTTGCTGAATCTATGGTATTTATTTTTGCTTTTGTAGGTGTTAATATCCCGTTTTTGTTCAAAACTACACCGGGTATCTTTTCAAAACCTGTATTTTGTTCTTTGGCTTCAACAACTCTTCGAAAAGTATGGGCCGATTGTCCGGGTAAAATCATATCAACAGCCGGATGATTAAAATCCATGGGCGAAAGTGTAGTATGCAAACCTCCTGCTACGGTTAATATTTCAGGATTATACGATTTTGTGGTTTGTAAAATCTCTAATGCATAGTAAAATTCTGACGCGATAGTTGTAGTCCCTACAATATCAGGTTTATGCTTTTTTAGTAAATTTAAAACCAGCTCTTTTAATGGTGGGGTTGTTTCGGGATTTAAGTCGTATTCCCCTTTGGTATCAAATACGGTTACATCATAATCATCTTCAACAGCTTTGGCAATCGTTAATAATCCCAGAGGAGGACCAATAAGTTTTTTGTGTATAAAATATTTTGCCTCAGCAGGAGCCGATTCCAGAATCATATTATGTGGTGACCGGGGGGTATTTATTAATAATATTTTCATCAATCAATTGTTTTAAATGCACTTTGTGTGCTTTCTTTTTTAAAAGTTTATTTTCCAATTAGCCATTGGATATAATCCCATCTCATCATTGTGATAGATTTTTCCTGTTAAAGGGTCAATCCGATGATCATAGATACTTGTATAATTGGTTCGGTATTGTAGATCCATGCTATATTCAACACTAAATTTAGGTTTATTACGTTTAAATCCTATACGCAGGCTTACCCTGAAATAATCCTTTTGGCGAACTGTGTAGGCTTCGTCCCAATTTAAAACTTCTTTTCCTTGTAACACGGTTTCTTCTACATTATAAGGCACATAGGGTCTTCCTCCTGCATAGGTTGTCCTTAAGCCAAGGGTAAATGCATTGTATTTTCTTATTGGAATTTCATATCCTCCCAGAATGTTTAGGGCAAAATTCCCATTAAAAGCTGTATTTCGCTCAATTCCATCGTATCCTCTGTATTTCGATTCGTAAAGGGAGGCGGTAATTAGATAATAGAATCTGTTTTTTAAAAATCGCTCCAGCGTTAGCTCAATACCGTAGTTTTTACCTGTTCCTTCGTTTGTAAGACTATCTACCCTTTCGATAAAATATTCAGCTCCATAATTTAATACAGAATATTGAGGATGGGATGACTTTACAGGTATGTCATATAAATATTGATAATAAGCTTCAAGTTTTAATCTTAGATTATCGTTGATTAAATAATCATAACCTGCAATTATTTGACTGCTTTTTGAAAAGTCTAAATCTTTGTTGGTATAAGCTATGGAACCATCATCTAATTTGGTTCGTGTAAAATAAATCATTCTCAATTGTGTTTGGCTATGTAATCCATAGCCAAAATTGATAGCATTTTTTTCATTAATCGCCCAGTTAAAACCTACACGGGGTTCTACAGAAAATGACTGGTTTAGATCTAATAGTTGGGAATGAATACCCATATAAAGTTCAATATCATCGGTAAATTTATGTTTTATTTGGGCAAAGCCCTGGTAAAGATTAAAAGCATCACTTACATCTGTGTCAACTCTGAATTGCCCTTCAACCATGCTACTGTCATTTAAATCGACCAAAAAGCGATCGATTTTTATTCCGGCACTGAATGTGTTTTTAGCGTTAATTTTACTAGTTAGTTCAGAATTTAAACTTATTTTTATTTCTTGAGATTTTTCTCCGGCCCAGCGAGATGGTTGCAAATGGGTGATACTAAAAGTATCTATTTTTGTTTTTACCTGGGAGCCGTAGACTGAAATTGCTGTATTTAGTCGTGTATTGGTGCTAAAAAAATGTAAGTATGAAAGTGCGGTAGCACCAATATCGGAACCATTACTTATATCTTCGCCCCAGCTTTTGAAGCTCCAGTCTTCACGTTCGTCATTAGAATCAAACATTTCAATATAACTAGTTCCTCCAATACCAAAAAAACTAAGTCGCCCGTTTTTTGTAGGAAAATTGAGCTTTAAAGTCAGGTCTTGATATTTGGTTGTTTCCACTACACCCCCTAATAAATCAATAATATCAACTAACGAATATCTATAGGTAACTAAGTATGAAGCATTTGATTTTTTTGTAAAAGGGCCTTCTGCTCCAAACTCTAATCCATTATATCCAAATTCAGCCCAATATTCTCTTTTTTCGTTGTTTCCGGTTCTCATCTTAAGATCAAAAACACCTGCCAATGCGTTTCCATATTCGGCAGGAAAAGCCCCGGTTAAAAAATCAGAGTTTGTTAATAAATTATTATTTAGAATGGTTATTGGTCCACCGGTAGTTCCGGATGCAGCAAAATGATTAGGATTTGGAATTTCAACACCATCTAATTTCCATAATAACCCGATAGAGGAGTTTCCGCGTATGATGATATCGTTTCGATTATCGCGGACTGACATAACACCCGCATAGTTGGCTGCCATTCTTGCTGGATCGCCATAACTTCCCGGGTATCTACTGGTCTCTTCTACAGTGAAAGAACGGGCACTTATCGTTGCCATTTTATTAATAGGTTGATCTTTTCGATTGTTTGCTTTTACAACAACCTCTTCAATCGAAGTAACCGATTCTTCCATTTCAATTTTTAAAATTGTTTCTTTTGCAGAGAATAAATAGAGATTGTCAATTATTTGTGTCTGATAGCCAACATAGCTAGCTTGTAAGGAGATACGACCCACAGGTGCATCTTCAAATCTGAAATGCCCTTCCTCATTACTTATGGTTCCTTTTTGGGGTTGTAAATTGGTGATTACCAAATTTACCCCGGGCAACGGGGTTTGTGTTTCTTTATCAACAACAGTTCCTCTTATGGTCTGTGTAATATTTTCCTGCGACAATAAATTAGATTTATTGCCAAAGATAAATATAAGAAGTATAGTAAATCTCAGTAAGTATTGCATACCGGTTTTTTTAATTCTAAAAGGGAAGCAAATATAACTGAATTATTATTTATTTTTAATGGAAAAACCTGCCTGTTCTATTATTTTGCCTAACTGAATATATTTGCCATGCGAATAAGCCATTAATTCCTGATGCTGCATGTTAATTGTGCCATTGGATGGATCCAGGTATTTATCATCAACCTGAATGTTTACAATTTCGGCAATAAACATATCGTGCGAACCTAATGGAATAATTTCTTTAACCTTGCACTCCAGGTTTACAGGCGATTCTTCAATGACCGGAGTTTTTATTTCAACCGATTTTCCGGGAGTTAAATTGAGTTTTTTGAATTTATCGTATTCTTTTCCGGATTTTCTTCCGCACCAATCAGCTTCAAAAGCTAAATCTTTGGTAGAATAGTTGATAACAAATTCTTTGGTCCGTTTAACAATTTCGTATGAATGCCTTTCTTTTCGGATTGAGATATAACACATGGGAGGGTCTGAACAGATGGTACCTGTCCAGGCAATAGTAATAATATTATATTCTTCTTCGTTGATTCCGCAACTAACCATTGCTGCAGGAACAGGGTAAATTAACGGGGTTGGTTTCTTGTTTATTTTTTTCATAAAAAAATGTCATTTTTTAGTGATTGATTTTGCTTTTAAATCGCAGATGGTATTTTCAAAATGATCGGTATGAGATTTTACCCATTCAAATTCAATGTATTTTCCTTTAATTAATCGATCTGCTTTTTTCCATTCGGTAATATTTTTAGCTCGTGTTCCATTGGCGGTATAAAAATTATTTATTTTCCAAACAGGCAGCCATTCGCTTAGCCCTTTAATTACATATTGACTATCTGTAATTATTCTTAGTTTAATATGCCGGGTTAAATATTCTAAACCTTTTAAGACTGCTAAAAGTTCAATTAAGTTATTTCCTTTTCGTTGGGTTTGAACCTGTAATATTTTATATTCAGTAGGTTTTTCTTTGATTAGAATAGCAAAACCACCCGTTTGATTCTGATGATTAAATGACCCATCCGTATATAGTTCGGCAATACCTTTAGTTTTATTATTGCTTTTAATTACCAGGTGTTTATTTTGCCGGTTATCTAAGATTGTAATTTTGGTGCGGTCATAAAATTTAGGATCAGGCAATTGGTCTGAAAGTGCAAAGGTTAATCTGAATCCTTTATAAAAACTATTAGTCCTTTTATTGTGTAAAATTTTTCGTAACTGAAATTCTCTTAATTTTAAAAAGGTCGTTAAATTGTTTTTATCGTGATAGTTTATTATTTTTTTTTCAGGCGAATATCCAATCCTGCTTTTTTCATCCTTTAATCTTATATCAAGGATAAAAAAACTTTCTTTGTAATCAATAATATGCATTGAAAGCAGGTGGAAACTCATTTTTTATACATCTTCTAAAAATGGGTTTTAAAAATAGCTTAAACATATGATTATTCCAAATAACCAATAGATGAATCAATGATCTTGTGGTGACAAAATGTCGTATTGGAATAATAAAATAAAGACAAAAAGACAGTTTTTGAAGTGTGGCAATTTTTTTGATGTATTGAGAGAAAAAAAGGAGAACCGTTATATGAAATTTGATCAATTTACTATAAAATCACAGGAGGCCATTCAGCAGGCATTTACAATTGCACAAGGATATCAACACCAGTCTATAGAAAATGGACATTTATTAAAAGGTATTTTATCTCAGGGTGAGAATTTATCCAATTTTTTATTTAAAAAACTAAATGTAAACCCTGTTAGTTTTGAAAAAGTGTTGGATAAAATTGTTGAATCTTATCCAAAAGTATCAGGAGGAGAGCCTTATTTATCTAAAGAAGCAAACCAATCGTTACAAAAAGCCATCAACATCTCAAAAGAGATGGGAGATCAGTTTGTTTCGGTTGAGCACATTTTATTAGGTATACTAAAATCGGGAGATGCTGTTTCGCAGTTAATGAAGGATAATGGTATTACAGAAAAAGATTTGAAGAATGCCATTCAGGATTTGCGAAAAGGCTCAAAGGTAGATAGTCAGACAGCTGAAGACACCTATAATTCACTAAATCGTTTTGCGATTAATCTAATTGAACAGGCCAGAGCCGGCAAGTTAGATCCTGTTATCGGACGTGATGACGAAATTCGTCGTGTACTGCAAATCTTGTCCCGTCGTACAAAGAATAATCCTATTTTGATTGGTGAACCGGGAGTTGGTAAAACAGCCATTGCAGAAGGGATTGCACATCGTATTTTAAATGGTGATGTGCCTGATAACTTGAAGAATAAACAAATTTTTGCGCTGGATATGGGAGCACTCATTGCCGGTGCAAAATATAAAGGAGAGTTCGAGGAGCGATTAAAATCAGTAGTTAAAGAAGTTATTGCATCTGATGGGGAAATTTTGATGTTTATCGACGAAATACATACCCTTGTGGGGGCCGGTAAAAGTGAAGGTGCTATGGATGCAGCCAATATTCTAAAGCCTGCACTTGCTAAGGGCGATCTGAGAGCTATCGGGGCAACTACTTTAAATGAGTATCAGAAATATTTTGAAAATGATAAAGCGCTCGAACGTCGATTCCAAAAAGTTATGATTAATGAACCTGATACGTTGAGTGCAATATCTATATTACGTGGATTAAAAGACCGCTATGAAACACATCATAAGGTGCGTATTAAAGATGATGCACTAATTTCGGCAGTAGAACTTTCTCAGCGCTATATTTCAGACCGCTTTTTGCCCGATAAGGCTATTGACCTGATTGACGAAGCTGCATCAAAACTAAGGTTAGAGATGAACTCAGTACCTGAAAGTATTGATGAAATTGAACGTAAAATAAAACAGTTGGAAATTGAACGCGAAGCAATTAAGCGCGAAGGAGATAAGAAAAAGGTAAACGAGTTGAGCGAGATTATTGCCAATTTATCTGATGAACGAAATCAGATGCGCTCAAAATGGGAAAATGAGAAGTCTGTTATTAACCAGATCCAAAAAAACAAAGAACTTATTGATCAGTATAAACTCGAGGCAGAACAGGCGGAACGTGAAGGTGACTACGGACGTGTTGCTGAAATCAGATATGGCAAAATTAAAGAAGCCAATGCAAAAGTTGAGAAACTAAAAGAAGAGCTTATTCAGCAGCAAACTGAAACAGCTATGATTAAAGAAGAGGTTGAAAGTGAGGATATCGCAGAAATTGTGGCAAAATGGACAGGAATCCCTGTTAGCAGGATGTTGCAAAGCGAAAAAGACAAATTATTAAAATTAGAAGATGAGTTACACCAACGAGTGGTAGGGCAGGAGGAGGCAATTACCGCTGTTTCTGATGCTGTAAGGCGAAGCAGGGCTGGTTTGCAGGATGCTAAAAAACCTATCGGATCATTTATATTTTTAGGAACAACGGGTGTTGGTAAAACCGAGCTGGCAAAAGCTCTGGCAGAATACTTGTTTGATGATGAAAATATGATGACAAGAATTGATATGTCTGAATATCAGGAAAGACATGCTGTATCTAGATTGGTTGGAGCTCCTCCCGGATATGTGGGTTACGATGAAGGAGGACAATTAACCGAAGCCGTTAGAAGAAAACCTTACTCTGTAATATTATTGGATGAAATTGAAAAAGCACATCCCGATGTATTTAATATATTGTTACAGGTACTCGATGATGGACGTATGACTGACAATAAGGGTCGTTTGGTGAATTTTAAAAATACCATCATTATTATGACTTCCAATGTGGGCTCGCATATCATTCAGGAAGATATTTCTAAATTAGAACAAGCCAATCGTGAAGAAGTATTAGAAGAAACCAGACAGAAAGTGCTGGGAATTTTAAAGCAATCTATCAGGCCCGAATTTATTAACAGAGTTGATGAGTTGGTTATGTTTGCTCCTCTCACTGAAAAAGAAATTAAGGATATTGTTAGATTGCAATTTATAATGATTCAAAAGATGCTAAAAGCACAAAATATTTCTATTGATATTACGGACAAAGCGGTTAACTGGATTGGAAAGGCAGGATTTGATCCACATTATGGGGCAAGACCGGCAAAACGAATTATTCAAAAAGAGGTTTTGAATGAATTGTCAAAACAGATTATCGCCAATAAAATCAATAAGGATAAAGAAATAATTGTTGATAAGGGTGAACTGGGTTTAATCTTTCGTAATTAATAATAAAAAAAACACCTCAAAAGATTTATTCAACTTTTGGGGTGTTTTTTTATGTGTTTTTTTTTATTCAAATGATTTCAAGCAATCATCAATATTGTCGCAAATATCAAAAACATTATGTAGTTGAAGCAGTTTAACCAGTTCCATTACATCTGGTGATACATTACAAATCTTAAACTGGCTATCTTTGTTTTTTGCATTTCTTAATATAGAAAGTAATGCACCAAAACCTGAACTGTCAACGTATTCAATGCCTTCAAGATCTAAAATAAGCTTTGTATTTGCTTTTGTCAAATATTGAGCGACTTCCTCTTTTAGAGTTTGTGCTATTAAGATATTTAATTTATTTACATTGTCAAAGGATAATATCTCAACGCCGTTTTGGGTTTCGTTTTTTAACATAGATTCCAGTTTTATGGTTAATAGTTTAAGTTATTTCGTTTTGTAAAGATTTTAATTCCCTGATTGCAATGTTACTTTGACTTACAAAGTTAGCAATTATTTCCTGATATTCATGAATATTTTTTTCTTCTTTAGCATTTTCTTCTAATTTTTTTAATTCGTCAGCTAAGCTTTCCATCCCAACCATTAAAATTGCTGATTTTGCTTTGTGTGCAGTTCTGGCCAGGTTGTACCAATCTTTTTCTTTGTAATATTGTTGTAACATTTCCTGATAATCTGGCACTTGTTCAAAAAAAAGGTCAATTAATTCAAGAATAAACGCATCATTTCCTCCACTTATAGAATTCAAATAGGATAGATTAATTATTTTATTCTTTGGATCCATAATTAAAATCAATTAAAAAAGTAAACTTTGACTAAAATATAAAAATATTGATAGAGTTTCTATCGTTTCGATAATAAATTTTTATTTTTACAAATAGAATAATCCGGAATACCCACTTTAATTTAATTTTTAAATGTATGAAAAACATATTTTCCTTCTTTTGCGCATTTATGATTATTACTACTGTATTAGGGCAGGAAGAACAGTCGTTAAAAGAAATAAAGAAAAAAGCGCATTTGATTTATAACGAAGGCGTCAGGTTTGCTATTGAACAAGAATATCAAAAGGCACATGCCAGGTTTGATGAAAGTCTTTTTATCCATTCTGAATTTGCTCTACCTTACCTTGAAAGAGCTAAAATAAAGATTATTAATCAGGAGTATGATTATGCTTTAGATGATATTAATCGAGCCATAGAAACCAATGAGGATGCAGCAGAAGCATTTTATGTGCGAGGATATTTACAGCTTAAAGGGAATAATTATCAAGCGGCATTAACAGATTTTACCAGGGCAATCCAAAAAGGATTTGTAGATTATAGAGTCTACTATTTTAGGGGATTAATGAATTTTTATCTTAAAGATTATAATAGTGCGTTGATCGATTTTACCCTAACAATAGATAAAAAATTTGATTTTGCGTATGCTTATCACGAAAGAGCAAGTTCAAAGAAAATGCTTGGCGATTTTCATGGAGCTATCCACGATTATAACCAGGCTTTGGCTTATGATTCTACAATTGTTGTTGCTTATGATAACCGTGCCGGCTGTAAAATCAAAACAGGCGACTTTCAGGGAGCAATCGAAGATTATACCAAAGCGCTAAAAAAAGACCCTCAGTTTTATCTTGCATATAATAACAGGGGAAATGCATATTTTCAACTTTCAAATTTTGAAAAAGCATTACATGACTTTGAAAAAGTTGTAGAAATCAAAAAAGATTATGCACCTGCATATAATAATTCTGGCGTAGCTAAGATTGAATTAGAGAATTATTTAGGTGCTGTTAATGATTTAGATAAAGCTATTGATCTCAATCCCGAATATGGCGAAGCATATCTGAATCGTGGATATGCTAAAGAGTTTTTAGGGCGTTTTCAATCGGCATGTAACGATTGGAAAGTGGCTTTTGAGATGGGAGTAGAAGAAGCTGAGAAGTATCTTAAAGAGTGTGAATAAATTAAACCTAGTCCAATGAATATTTATAAAATAACATTATTAATAGTAGCATTTGTTGCTCAGACCAGCTTCTTTGCTTTAGCACAAGAAGATGTAAATATTAAAAAAAGAGATTTTAGAATTGAACATAAAGAGGTTGGTTTTAAAGATGCATGGAAGAATATAAAAAAAGGTGATAAATATTTTACCGGCGGATTTGGTACTTACCATAAGGCATTAGATTTTTATCTCAAAGCGCATAAATACAACAGGGATTGTGCTAAATTAAACTATAAAATTGGTGTATGCTGTCTGGCAACCGATCAGTTTTATAAAGCTACAGACTTTCTCGAAAAAGCCTATTTAAAAGATAATAATGTTGCCGAAGATATTTCTTTTATGTTAGGACGAGCATACCATTTAAACCTTGCTTTCGATAAAGCGATTGAGTATTATAAGGCCTATTATAATGAATATTCTTCCACTAAACAGAAAAAGTTTGAAGTAGGAATGGATAACTACATCAAACAATGTAAAAATGGGAAAAAATTGGTTGAAGAACCAGTAAGAGTTATCATAGAAAATTTAGGAGGAAGGGTTAATTCTGAATATGATGATTATAATCCTGTATTACATCCAAACAAAGATTTGCTATATTTTACATCTCGCCGTGAGATTGAAGGAAAAAATAAGATATACGATGAGGATAATAAATATTTTGAAAATATATTCGTTTCAGAACAAGCCGGAGAATTATGGAAAAAAGCCAATTATGTTGAGAATAAATTAGAATCAAATAATAATGCCTCGGTTTTAAGTATTACCGATGATGGTGAGCAAATGTATATTTATAATGGGAAGAAAAATGGTGGAGATATTATAGTCAGTGAGTTAAAAAAGGGAACATGGAGATCTCCACAAAAGATATCCAGAAAGTTACGTTCAAACGATAAAGAAACTACCATTACCTTTAGTCCTGATGGGAAAGAACTTTTTCTGGTATCAGACAGAGAAGGTTCTTTGGGAGGAACAGATATTTTTTATAGCCGTTTTAACGAAAAAGAAAACTGGACTGAACCAACAAATATGGGTCCTGTTATTAACACCGTTTTTAATGAGGAGGGTGTTTTCTGGCATCCTACAGAAGATAAAATTTATTTTAGTTCACAAGGTCATAATTCAATCGGAGGATACGATATTTTTGTCAGTGAAAGAGATGTGGATGGAATTTGGTCAGAACCCGTAAACCTTGGATATCCTTTAAATACCCCGGGAAATGAACTCTTTTTTAAAATGGAAGAAAATAACAAACAGGCTTATTACTCTTCTATTCGTGAAAGTGGTGAAGGGGGATTAGACCTTTACAAAATTATTTTCTTAGGAGAAGAAAAGGAGTTAGAAATAACAACCGAAAATGTTAACCTGGTGTGGGAACATAAACCTGTTAATGATTTGTTTTATGTAACACCCAAAGAGCTAAAAGTAGATACCGCTTTATTTATGACCGGTATAATTACCGATTCTAAACTGGGTACCCCGTTACAGGCTAAAATACAAGTGATTGATACTGATTTAAGTAAAATTATAGCTACCGGCCTGTCCGATACATCCGGAACCTATAAAGTACGTATTCCTCAGAAAAAAGATTACGGTGTTGAGGTTACTGCTAAAGATTATTTGTTTTATGTTAGTATCGTAAATTTATCCAACAAACAAGTTGTTGATAGTAAGATACAGGCCAATTTCCAGTTAGACAGAATTGACGTTGGAGCAAAAATGATTTTAAATAATATTTTCTTTGAAACCAATAAGTCTACTTTAAAACCCGAATCAACAACGGAATTGGAAAGAGTTGCTACTTTACTTAAAGAAAACCCGGGTATTCGGTTAGAAATCTCCGGACATACAGATAATGTTGGTTCGTACAGGGCTAATCAAAAACTTTCAGAAGCCAGAGCCAAAAGTGTGGTCGACTATTTAATTGATCAGGGAGTAGATAAATCAAGACTGGAATATAAAGGATATTCTTTTACAGAGCCTGTTGCAGATAATAATACAGCCGAAGGAAGAGCCCAAAACCGAAGAGTTGAATTTGAAGTGTTGAGTAAATAAATCTGAATGAATAACTTTTTCATTAAAGAAGAGGATGATTGTTAACAATAATCATCCTTTTTGCTTTTTTATTATCATTAATTTTGTGAATAAATTTTTATAGCTTTGTGAACAAGTAAATTATTTTCTAATATAAAAATACAATACAAGCCATGAAAAATACAGCATTCACAAAATTTCATCTTGAACTTGGTGCTAAAATGCATCCTTTTGCAGGATATAATATGCCCATTGAATATTCAGGAATTAATGATGAACATATTACTGTTCGTGAAAAAGTAGGTGTTTTTGACGTTTCTCACATGGGCGAATTTTGGGTAAAAGGACCAAAAGCGTTTGATTTGGTTCAGAAAATTACTTCTAATAATGTTGCCGACTTGTACGAAGGAAAAGTGCAATACACATGTTTACCCAATGGAAAAGGTGGGATTGTCGACGATCTCCTGGTTTATATGATTGATAAAGAAACATATTTATTAGTAGTTAATGCGGCAAACATCGATAAAGACTGGGCCTGGGTTACCAAACAAGCTCAGGAGATGGGACTGGAAGTAGGAAAAGAAGTTTATAATGCTTCTGACGAAATTGCTCAGCTTGCTGTTCAAGGGCCATTGGCACTAAAAGCTATGCAAAAGCTTACATCTGAAAATGTAGTGGATATGGAATTTTATACCTTTAAAAAAATTGAATTTGCAGGTATTAAAGAGGTAATTTTCTCTACTACAGGTTACACTGGTTCAGGAGGTTGTGAAATATATGTAGCAAACGAAGATGCCGATAAATTATGGAAAGCAGTCTTTGAAGCCGGAGAGGAGTTTGGAATTAAACCTATCGGTCTGGGCGCTCGTGATACCTTAAGACTTGAAGCAGGTTTTTGCTTATATGGTAATGATATTGATGATACAACATCTGCTATTGAAGGTGGTTTAGGATGGATCACCAAATTTGTGGAGGGAAATGATTTTATCGACCGCGAAAAATGGCAAAAACAAAAAGAAGAAGGTGTTGAAAAACGATTGAAAGGTTTTATTATGGAGGACCGTGGAATTCCTCGTCAGCATTACAAAGTTGTAGATGCTGAAGGCAATGAAATTGGTGAAGTTACTTCTGGTACCATGTCGCCGATTTTGAAAAAAGGGATAGGAATGGCCTACCTGAAGAAAGGTTTTTGGAAAGTGGATACAGAAATCTATATCCAGGTAAGAAATAAAAAACTGAAAGCTAAAGTTGCTAAACCACCTTTTCACTTGCAAAAATAATATGTTAGTTAAATATTAAAATTTTAACCCTGCTCACGTGGCAGGGTTTTTTTATTAAATTTATTTGTTTAATCCTTATAATTTAATTATTATACTTAAAAAAATAGACTATGAAAACCGTTGAAGTGTGTTTTACTCCTTCGTTGCTAAATAAATATACTATTGAAGATAAGCTGGTAGTTGTAGTTGATATATTAAGAGCAACGACTATTATTACTACAATGTTTAAAAATGGATTAGCTAAATTACTACCGGTTAAAAATTTGGATGAGGCTAAAGCTTTTAAAGAAAAAGGTTTTATGGTTGCTGCAGAACGAAATGGCAAAAAACTAGATTTTGCAGACTTTAATAATTCACCCTATGCTTTTACCCCGGAAAAGATTAAAGGAAAAACACTGGTGTATAGTTCCACGAACGGTACAAATACTATTGATAGCGTAAAAAGTGCTAAAAAGGTAGTGATTGCCTCGTTTTTAAATTTATCCGCAGTAACAGATTATATTCAAAAAAGCAACAAAAACGTGGTAATATTATGCTCGGGATGGCAGGGTAATTTTTGTTCAGAAGATGCAATCTTTGCAGGAGCCTTGTCGGAAAGGCTTTTAACAACCCGACTGTTTACCACTAATTGTGATTCATCCCTTGCATCGATGGATTTATGGTCCGTAGCAAAAAAAGATATTTTGAATTATATAAAAAGTATTTATCAATACCAGCGGCTTATCAGTTTAGGTTTAGGAAATATTATTGATTATTGTTTCCAAACAGATATTACAAGCGTTGTTGTTTTGCTTAAAGATAATTATCTAATTGAACAAAAGGATTTTAATAAATAGAATTTTATAATCGAAGGTTTATTATTAATTTTATAGTCTAAATTGTTTATTATTGGTTTTTTAAAAGGTGTTAAACATCATATTTAATATATCAAAAAATTAAAAAATTATTTGCATCTTGCAAACAAAACATAAAATTAGTTAATAAATTTAAAAACAGTACATTATGAGAAAACATATTTTTAATGCAGGTCCATGTAAATTATCTGATCCATTATTGAAGAATACTTCTGAAGCTATTCTTGATTTAGACGGAATCGGACAATCTATTCTTGAGGTTTCTCACCGTAGTAAGGAATTTCAGGCTGTAATGGATGAAACCATTGATTTAATGAAGGAAGTTCTTAGTATTCCTGAAGGATACTCTGTATTATTCTTAGGTGGTGGAGCAAGTATGCAGTTTGCCATGATTCCTTATAATTTCTTAAAATCAAAAGCATTTTATTTAAATACAGGAACCTGGTCTGCTAAAGCTATTAAAGAAGCAAAACTTTGGGGCGAACTGGTTGAGGTCTCTTCTGAAGATAAGAACTTTACCTATATCCCAAAAGGATATGATGTACCAAAAGATGTTGATTATGTTCATATTACTACAAACAATACCATCCGTGGAACTGAAATTTTTGAGGATTATGATTTTGGTGGATTACCTTTAATTGCTGATATGTCATCAGACTTTTTAAGTCGGCCTGTTGATGTTTCTAAATATGCTATGATTTATGGTGGTGCACAGAAAAACCTTGGACCGGCAGGTGTTACTTTCGTTATTATCAGAGATGATCTGTTAGAAAAGGTAGTAGCCGATCGTAAGATTCCTACTATGTTGCAATACAAAACACATATGGATAAAGATTCCATGTTTAATACACCTCCTGTTGTTAACATTTTTGCTGTACGCGAAACCCTGAAATGGGTTAAATCAATGGGTGGAGTAGAAGCAATGAATAAATTAGCCGATGAAAGAGCTGATTTGATTTACAAAACTATCGACGAAAGTAAAATGTTTGTTTGCCCTGTAGCAAAAGAAGATCGTTCAAGAATGAATATTGTATTTGTGATGGAAGAAAAATACAAAGATTTGGATAAAGATTTTATTGCTTATGCTGCAGAAAAAAATTGTGTAGGAATTAAAGGACATCGTTCTGTTGGTGGCTTTAGAGCTTCTACTTACAATGCTTCTACTATGGAAGATGTAAATGCATTGGTTAAGGCAATGAAAGATTTTGAAGCAAAGAATGCTTAATGAATTTTAAATTTTCAGGCTCAGAGCTTTCGAGCTTTGAGCCTTTTTATTAACCATTAAAATCTTAATGATATGAAAAAAGTACTTGTTGCAACCGAAAAACCTTTTGCTCCGGCAGCAGTAACGAAAATTAAAGAAGTTTTAGATAAAGCCGGATATGAACTGGTACTTCTCGAAAAATATTCAGATAAAGCAGAATTATTAAAGGCCGTTGAAGATGTTGATGCATTAATTGTACGTAGTGATAAGGTTACTAAAGAAGTGATTGATGCAGCTAAAAATCTTAAAATAGTGGTTAGAGGCGGAGCTGGATATGATAATCTTGACCTTGAAGCCTGTACTGCCAAGAATATTGTAGCAATGAATACCCCGGGTCAGAATTCAAATGCTGTTGCCGAATTAGCTCTCGGAATGATGGTGTCTATTGCCAGAGGTAACTACAATGGAAAACCGGGTACAGAGTTGCGTGGTAAAAAATTAGGAATTCATGCTTATGGAAATGTTGGAAAATATGTAGCAGAAATTGCCAAAGGTTTTAGTATGGATATTTATGCTTACGATCCCTTTGTGGATAAAGCAAAAATGGAAAAAGAAGGAATTATTCCTTTAAATTCTGTTGAGGAATTATATTCTACCTGTCAGTATGTTTCTTTACATATCCCATCCAATGATAAAACTAAAAAATCAATTGGTTATGATTTGTTGAGTAAAATGCCTCAAAATGCAACATTAGTTAATACTGCCAGAAAAGAAGTCATTCACGAAGATGAGTTACTGAAAGTTTTTGCCGAAAGAGAAGATTTTAAATATGTTTCGGATATAGCCCCTGACTGTAAGGATGATATTGCTGCTAAATACGAAGGAAGATATTTCTTCACTCCTAAAAAAATGGGAGCACAAACAGCCGAGGCAAATATAAACGCAGGTAAAGCTGCTGCTGAACAGATTGTTGATTTTATTGAAAACGGAAACGAATCATTTAAAGTGAACTAGTTAGTTTTTGATTCGATGATTCATTAAAATTTATTGAAAATATGATTGCACCATTGCACCATTGCACCATTGCATCATTGCATCATTGCATCATTGAAACATTGCATCATTGAATCATTGAATCATTGAAACATTGCATTATTGAAACATTGAAAAAATAAATTAATCATTTAATAAATCAAAAAAAATGGCGATAGTAAAACCTTTTGAGGGATTGAGGCCACCCAGAGATATAGTTAAAGATTTAGCATCGTTACCATACGATGTTATGAACAGTGAAGAAGCAGCTCAAATGGCCGAAGGAAAAGAAAATTCATTATTACATATCACGCGTGCCGAAATTGATTGTCCTGAAGGAACGGATATTCATTCGGATACGGTTTATAATAAAGCCGTAGAAAATTTTAAAAAGTTTCAGGATAAAGGATGGTTAGTGCAAGAGGATAAACCCAAATTTTATATTTATGCACAAACCATGGATGGCAAAACACAGTATGGTCTTGTGGGTGCTGCTGCATGCGAAGATTATAATAAAGGAATTATCAAAAAGCATGAGCTTACACGTCCTGAGAAAGAAGAAGACCGTATGGTTTTAACTCGTTATACCAATGCCAATATTGAGCCGGTGTTCTTCTCATATAAAGCGGTTCCGGAAATTGATAATATTGTAGAAAATATTGTTAAAAATCAGGAAGCGGAATATGATTTTGTTGCAGAAGATGGATTTGGCCATCATTTTTGGCCTGTAAATGATGCAGAAACCAACAAGAAATTAGAAGAATTGTTTGCAACAAAAGTGCCCTATACTTATGTTGCCGACGGGCATCACAGGACAGCTGCAGCTGCACGTATCGGATTGGAAAAGAAAGAACAGAATCCTAACCATACAGGAGACGAAGAGTATAATTTCTTTATGGCTGTTCATTTTCCTGATGATCAGTTAAATATTATCGACTACAATCGTGTGGTTAAAGATTTGAATGGTTTATCCGAAGCTGAGTTTATTGATAAACTTAAAAGTACCTTTGAAATAGAAAAAGTTGGCCCGGAAATTTATAAACCATCCAAATTGCATGAATTTAGCATGTATCTTGCCGGAAATTGGTATAAGCTAACAGCTAAAGATGGTACGTATGATGATAATGATCCGATTGGTGTTTTGGATGTTACCATTTTATCTAAACATGTATTGGAGCCAATTCTTGATATACAAGATTTGCGTACCTCTAAACGAATTGATTTCGTTGGAGGAATAAGAGGTTTAGGCGAGTTGAAAAAACGTGTAGATAGCGGTAATATGAAAGTTGCTTTTGCTTTGTACCCGGTATCTATGCAACAGCTAATTAATATTGCCGATTCAGGGAATATCATGCCACCAAAAACCACCTGGTTTGAACCAAAATTAAGAAGTGGTTTGGTAATCCATACATTAGATTAATGATAATTTACTACTATAATTGAAAGGAGGGCTCAATATGCTCTCCTTTTTTCATTTGTGGTTCTTTTTCCTCATTACTTTTTTTCTTAATTTTGAATAAAAATTACGTGTAAAATAGAAAAATAGATATGAGTGTTGCAGAAAATATTCAGCATTTTGTTGAAAAAGAGATCCCTGAGCAAGTTAAACTTGTTGCAGTAACTAAAACAAAGCCTGTTGAAACAATTCTTGATGCTTACAATGCAGGATATCGGGTTTTTGGAGAGAATAAAGCCCAAGAATTGACTCAAAAATATGAACAACTGCCAAAGAATATTGAGTGGCATATGATTGGCCATTTACAAAGCAATAAGGTTAAATATATTGCCCCTTTTGTTGCTATGATTCATGGAGTGGATAAATTTAAATTATTAAAAGTAATTAATAAAGAAGGACGTAAAAATAATCGTAAGATTGATTGCCTTTTACAATTTCACATTGCCACAGAAGAAACAAAATTCGGATTGGATTTGGAAGAGGCTAAAGATTTTTTAACTTCTTCTGAATATACTGATTTGGAGTATGTTAATGTAAAAGGGGTGATGGGAATGGCAACTTTTACTGAAAATACCGATTTAATTCGTAGCGAATTTAAAGAATTAGTTTATATCTTTAATGAGTTAAAAAAACATTTTTTTCACTCAAAAGAAGATTTTTGTGAGATTTCCATGGGAATGTCCAATGATTATAAAATCGCTATCGAAGAAGGAGCAACCATTATTCGTATTGGAAGTCTTCTATTTGGACCCAGAAATTATTAAAATTAGTAAATAAAATAGATTAAAGTTATGAGTCAGCTAGAAACCACTTATTTAGGTTTAAAATTAAAGAATCCCGTTATTGTTGGTAGTTCAGGATTAACCAGCTCAATAGATAAAATTAAAGAAATTGAGAAACAAGGAGCCGGTGCTATTGTTTTAAAATCTCTTTTTGAAGAGCAAATAAATTACGAAGCTGGTTCGTTGGCCGAAACATCCGATTCGCCTGAAGCATTAGATTATGTTAAATATTATACGAAAAATAATACAGTTCAGGAATATTTAGAATTAATAAAAAAAGCAAAACAAGAAGTAAAAATCCCTGTAATTGCCAGTATCAACTGTGTTTCTGCAAAGGATTGGGTAGATTTTGCAAAACAGATTGAAAATGCAGGAGCTGATGCATTAGAAGTAAATGTATTTGTATTACCCAATGACAGAAATGCAAGTGGTGAAAAATATGAAAACATATATTTTGACCTGGCTGATAAATTAAAAAAAATATTGACTATCCCGTTTGCCTTTAAATTAGGCCCTCACTTTACTAACCTGGTTGGATTTATACAAAAACTGCATGTTCCGGGAGTTGTTTTGTTTAATCGGTTTTATGCCCCCGATATAGATGTGGATGATTTACAATTTACAGCTTCAGAAGTTTTTAGCTCACCATCAGATAATAGAGATACTCTCCGTTGGGTAGGTATAGTTTCTTCAAAAATTCCTCAGCTTGATATAGCTGCTTCTACCGGAGTTCATGATGGTGATGCTGTAATTAAACAAATCCTGGCAGGAGCCAAAGTTGTTCAGGTATGTTCAACTTTATACAAAAATGGAATCAATCAGTTGGAAAATATTTTTACTGATATTGATTCGTGGATGGAAAAACATGGATTTGAAAATATTGATGAATTTAGAGGAAAAATGAGCTATCACAGAATTGAAGACCCCTTAATTTATGAACGTTCTCAGTTTATGAAATACTTTTCAAGTATCCATTAAAAAATAAAACCCTGGTTAAGTGCCAGGGTTTACTTTTTTATCATTAATTATATTTATTAATTCCGTAATTAAGCGTTTTTTATCGTCATTGATGTCATCAAATGCGTTTCTTAGTTTTATCAGACAACGTTCAGCATCTTGTTTTTTAATCTTTTCTATGTTGTCAATTACGGTAAAAGCATCAAAAGCAAGCTGAAAATCACCCTCAATAAAAACTTGTACAAAAGTTTCGGTATATTCTTCATAATTAAGCCCGTTTTTCCAGCAGGCAGCTACTAAAACAGGCAATTGGTCAGCAAAATCTTTGTTTTCTATAGCATTTATTATTACAGGTACACTTTTAGGGTCTTTCAGGTGCTCAATAATCTTAATAATTTCTTGTTGAATTATACTATTGGTGGTTTGATGAAAGAGCTTTATCACCTCGGTTAGTAAATCATTATTTCCTTCGCTTGCAATAAGTTTTAGAGCTGAAATAACTGTTTCTGTTTTTCCTGATTGTAGATTTTTTATTAGCTCTTTGTTATTCATTCTCTGTTTATTTTTTGTTATACATAGTTTAATTAAATATACCCCCCGGCTTAGAAATTAAGTGTTTTTACCGAATAGTAGAAGTGAATACTTTTGTCACCTAAACTTCGTGTAAGGGGTAGGCTCTGAACGAAAACCTTTAGCTCATGGCCGAATGCAATAATCGCTCATTTTTTGATTTAAACAAAATTAGAACAATTCAAGGGAATAAATTAGTGATTGATACTATATTTTCCTATATTAGTTCAAAAAATTGGTATATTTTACAACCATTCATAAAGATACTCGTATATAGGCTTAACTATAGTTTGGTATACAGAAATTGAAATTTTGATTTTTAAAAAAAAGTGTTAATTTTACTAAAAATTGTTTTCATTGGTAACAATAAATAAAACAACAAATTATGAATATCAAATTATTTCGTAACACCTTTTACTTAATGGTAATTGTTTTTGCAATACCATTGTTAACCAACTGCTCTTCCGATAAGGAAAAAGAAAAAGATGAAGAAAAAGATGAAGTGGTTACCATTGATTCTTTAGCTATTGATGAAAAGCTGGTTCAGGATGTTAAAACTGTAAAAGAGATTTTTTACTCGCTTCCTTCACCCTTAGAAACAGCCATGATACTCAAACAAGCTGGTGCTAAATATAATGAAGAGTTCTTAAATCCTACCGAGAATACAAGTAAGTATGTTACCAATAAAAGTATGGCTCTTAATCTTGGTGTTTATACTACAGATTTAAGTTATGCCAGCTTATTTGATCAAACCCAGGCAACGATTAATTATATGGATGCGGCGAAAAAAATGGCAGAAGGTTTAGGAATTTTAAATGTTATTGATGAAGAAACGATTAATCGATTAGAAGCAAATATCAATAATCGGGATATCATTATGGACATTATTTCTGAAACCATTTTGAATTCCAGTTCCTTTTTTGAAGAAAATGACAGACAAGCAATGTCTGCTATCGTACTGGTTGGAGGATGGGTTGAAGGATTATACATAGCAACTAACTTGGTTGGCCCTGATGTAGATTTAGAAAATAATGAATTAGTAAGACGGATTATTGATCAGAAACTTACGCTTTCAACCGTTTATCACTTGTTAGAAGAAAACATTGATAACGAAGATGTTAAAAGTATTATTGTTCAGGTAGATCAAATTAAAAAGATTTATGATGACATAGAAATTACATCTTCTGAAATTGAGCCCGTTACTGATGATGAAACCAACGTTACAACGCTAAAATCTACTACAAAGGTTAAAATGAGTCCCCAAACTTTTAACCAGTTAAAAAAGCAAGTGAAAGTAATACGAAATAATTTTACATTATAAAATAAAATATCCTCTGTTATGAAAAAAATATACCAGGCAATAATTATCTTAACAGTATTAGCTCTGATACCACTTTCCGGCATATCACAATGTAAAAGTTTTGCCAAAAAAGTATGTAAATTAGAATTGGCACCTTATACTCACGATGGCAATTATAATGCTGCAATTCTTACCGAAGGTGAAGATGCCGAGTTATATAAAACATTCTATGCAGGACAGGATTATAGAATATATATATGTGGTTCTGAATCTCTTCCTGACATTGAGTTTCAGGTGCTTGATGTAAATCGAAATGTGCTTTATGATAACAGGAAGAATAATTTTTCCAGGCTCTGGGATTTCAATCTCGAATCAAGTCAGCAACTTATTATTTCACTTAGAGTAAAACATAGCGAAGGAGAGTCTGATGAACTGATTAGTGGATGTGTTGCAATAATGTTTGGTATAAAAGAAAGTGACTGATATTTTGATATATAATTTGTTTTTGTTAAAGCCTGTTTTTTACAGGCTTTTTTGATTTTATTTACGGGGTGTTTTTGTTAGTTTAGGTTTTAAATACCTGGCAGTATATGATTGATTATTTTTTATCAGCTCTTCCGGAGTCCCTTCGAAAATAATTGTACCACCATGATTACCTCCTTCGGGGCCTAAATCAATAATCCAATCAGCTGATTTAATGATTTCCATATTATGTTCTATAATTAAAATACTGTTCCCTCGCTCAATTAAAGCATTAAACGCTTCTAGCAATTTGTTAATATCATGAAAATGAAGACCGGTAGTAGGCTCGTCGAAAATAAACAGCGTGGATTGTTGTGCATTTTCTTTGCTCAGAAAAGAAGCAAGTTTTACTCTTTGGCTCTCACCTCCACTAAGAGTACTTGATGATTGCCCTAATTTTATATACCCTAAACCAACATTAGCTAAGGGGGTTAATTTATCAACAATTTTATTCTCGGTTGTTCCTTTACCTGCACTAAAGAACTCAATCGCTTCATTGACTGTCATATCCAAAACATCCGAAATATTTTTGTCTCGATATTTTACCTCAAGTATTTCTTCCTTAAAACGTTTTCCATGACAGCTTTCACAAATCAGGGTAACATCAGCCATGAATTGCATTTCTACTTTTATCACACCTTCACCCTGGCATTCTTCGCACCTTCCGCCATCAACATTAAACGAGTAATGTGCCGGTTTAAAGTGATTAATCTTTGATACTGGTTGGTCAGCAAATAATTTACGAATCTCATCGTAAGCTTTTAGATAAGTTACCGGATTAGAGCGCGATGACCGGCCAATTGGATTTTGGTCGACAAATTCTATCCTGTTTAACTGTTTGATATCGCCGGAAATTTTATCGAATTTGCCCGTTTTCTCGCCTGTACCAACAATTATTTTACTAAGAGCAGGGTAGAGAATATTTTTAACTAAAGTTGATTTTCCTGAACCACTTACCCCGCTAATAACTGTTAATACGTTTAAAGGGAATTTTACATCAATATTTTTTAAGTTATTTTCGCGAGCACCTGTTATTTGGATATAATTATTCCATTTTCGTCGATGCTTTGGAATATCAATATTTTTTCTCCCGATCAGGTAATCAGCTGTTAAGCTTTTTTTACTTTTTAAAATTTCATGGTGGTTGCCCTGGAAAATAATTTCACCGCCTAATCTTCCGGCTCTCGGACCAATATCAATGATTTCATCAGCTGATTTAATGATTTCCTCATCATGTTCAACAACAATAACCGTATTGCCAAGATCTTGTAGTTGTTTAAGCACTTTTATAAGCCTGTTGTTGTCTCTCGAATGGAGACCAATACTGGGCTCGTCTAAAATATATAACGACCCTACTAAGCTGCTTCCTAATGATGTGGCCAGATTTATTCGCTGCGATTCTCCTCCCGACAGGGTAGATGATAATCTGTTTAGGGTTAAATAACCTAAACCTACATTGAGTAAAAATTCTAACCGGCTATAAATTTCTATTAATATTCTTTTGGAAACTTCCTGTTCATAACTGCTAAGCTTTAAATTTTTAAAAAAAGCGTACAACTCATCTAAAGGCTTCAAAACCAAATCTTGTAAAGATTGTTGATTGATTTTTACATACGATGCTTCTTTTTTTAGCCTGGTGCCTCTGCAATCGGGACAGGTAGTTTTTCCGCGGTAGCGCGAAAGCATTACGCGGTACTGTATTTTATATTTTTTTTGCTCCAAATATTCAAAAAAACGATTTAAACCTTTAAAATACTTATTACCTGTCCAAAGTAACATTTTTTGTTCTTCGGTTAAATCATAAAAAGGTTTATGTATCGGGAAATTGAATTTATCGGCATGATAAATCAATTGATTTTTCCACTCTTGCATTTTATCTCCTCGCCAGCATGCAATAGCACCTTCATAAATTGAGAGACTTTTGTTAGGTACAACAAGGTCTTCATCAATGCCAATTATTTTTCCATATCCTTCGCAACGAGGGCATGCTCCAACGGGATTATTAAAACTAAAAGTATTTACAGTGGGTTCTTCAAATTCAATTCCATCTGCCTCAAATTTATTGGTAAATTCTTTTTTAATGAGTTGTCCCTCTTGATAAATGGCACAAATACATCTTCTTTTACCTTCTTCAAAAGCTAACTGAACAGAATCGGCAAACCGGCTGATTGAATCCTCGTCATTTCTGATAACTATCCGATCGATCACAACATTTATTGGTTTGGCAATATCTACGATTGAAGGATTGTTAATAAGATCATTTATTTTGTATACCTCTTTATTCTGTTCAATACGGTTAATACCTTCGTTTAAAAGTGTTTGTAAGTAATCAGAAAGTTTCTTCCCGTTTTGTAATTTTAAAGATGACAATATAAGTGCTTTCGTTCCTTCGGAAAACGATGTTATGTAATTTACAACATCTGTAACTGTGTGTCGTTGCACAATATTGCCTGATACTGGAGAGTAGGTTTTCCCTATACGTGCATACAATAATTTTAAGTAATCATATACTTCGGTTGATGTTCCAACCGTTGAACGGGGATTTCGTGTATTTACCTTTTGCTCAATAGCAATAGCAGGAGGGATTCCATGAATAAATTCTACATCGGGTTTATTTATTTTTCCTAAAAATTGCCTTGCGTAAGATGATAGGCTTTCTACATAACGCCGTTGTCCTTCGGCATAAATGGTGTCAAAAGCAAGTGACGATTTGCCTGATCCCGAAACGCCTGTTATGACAATAAATTTATCGCGTTGTATGTTTAAACTTATATTTTTTAGATTATGAACTTTAGCTCCTTTTATCGTAATATATTGATTGGTACCTGGCATAATAATTGAAAGAAAATTACTTAAAGAATGTTAACAAATACAAAATGGTTTTGATTTAACCAAAATTTTTATTTAATTGCGCTAAATTAGTTTAAAAAATTTGAATTACTAACCAAAATTTCGGAGGATTGTTTATCGATTAAAACCTTTACTTTTTTATTAATACATAATTAAAAAGGAGGTTGTTTTGAAAGCATCACAGTTTTCAGATCATGAGCTTGTTAAACAGTTCATTAAAGGTAATCAATCCAGTATCGAAACCTTAATCAAACGCCATAAAGATAAAGTTTATACCTATATTTTTTTAATGGTAAAAAATGAGCATTTGGCGAATGATATTTTTCAGGATACTTTTATAAAAGTTATTAAGTCGTTAGAATCTGGTAAATACCAGGAAAATGGAAAGTTTATCTCCTGGGTTATTCGGATTGCCCATAATTTAGTTATCGACTATTTTCGTAAAGAAAAACAGATGAAAACATTATCGAACGATGAATATGAAACTGATTTATTTAACTCAGATAAATTTTCTGATAAAACAATAGAGGAGCATATCATTAAAAGTCAGGTTCGTAATGATGTGCGCAAACTGGTCGATTTTTTGCCCGAAGAGCAAAAAGAAGTAGTTTTATTACGGCATTATGTTGGCTTAAGTTTTAAAGAAATTGCCGAACAAACAAATGTAAGTATCAATACTGCACTGGGACGTATGCGATATGCTTTAATTAACCTGCGTAGACTAATCGAAGAAAAAAATTTAAGCTTAACCTATCAATAAATAGTTATTTATTATAATAAATGTTTAACCCTTTGCGTTTTCATTAAAAAACAAAATGAAGCCTATGGGAAAAACATTTACGCTGTTTTATCTTTATGATAATTTTAATAAAGATAATGAAATTACCGAAAATTTTTTTACTGTTGATTTTCAGGAGTTTTCGGATGTATTCAGAATTTTAAACCGGGATAAAATAAAAGCTCCCGACAAATTAGTTCATCGAATCATAAAGCAAGCCCGCGATAAAGATTTTTAGGTTATGGGTTTATTTTATTTAATGAATGGGGTAACAGAAATGTTATCCCATTTTTTTTGTTTGAAAAATTTGTTTTTTATAGTTTAAATTAATATTATTGTGATATCAAAATGATATTAATATTAACTCATTAAAAAATTTAATCATGAATCAAGAAAAAGAATATTCAGCTGCTTCGGGCTATGCAATGTTAATGGTAAACCTTTTGCTCATTGGATTTGGTGTTGCCGGTATGGTTTTTATGGGGAATCCCTGGTTTATTTTTATGATTTTACTGGGCGCTTTTCTTTCTATCGGATTTGTTATTATTAATCCAAATGAATCTGGTGTTTTTGTTTTATTTGGCGCTTACAAGGGGACTACCAAAAAAAATGGATTTTTTTGGGTAAATCCTTTTTTTACAAAAAGAAAAATTTCACTCAGAGCAAGAAACTTTGACAGCGACCCCATAAAAGTTAACGATAAAGTTGGGAATCCGATTAAGATTGGAGTTGTTTTAGTCTGGAAAGTAGAGAATACCTTTCGGGCAGTTTTTGAAGTCGATGAGTTTGAGCATTTTGTAGTTGTGCAAAGCGAAGCGGCTTTAAGAAAATTGGCCGGACAATATCCTTATGATAATTTTGAAGATGAAGATGCAGAAATAACCTTACGCTCGGGTGTTGAAGAGGTGAATAATGAATTGGAAAAAGAGATTGTAGAGCGGCTCGATATGGCCGGGATTCATGTTATTGAAGCAAGAATCAATTATATTGCTTATTCGGAAGAAATTGCCAGTGCAATGTTACGCCGACAGCAGGCTACAGCAGTTGTAGCTGCACGCCATAAAATTGTAGAAGGGGCTGTTAGTATGGTCGAAATGGCTTTGAAGGAGCTCTCTGTCCAGAAAATTATTGAAATGGATCAGGATGATAAAGCCGCAATGGTGAGTAATCTGATGGTTGTGCTTTGTTCTGATGAGTCTGCACGACCAGTAGTTAATACCGGAACCTTAAATCATTAAAAAAATATGTCTAAAAAGAAATCATTTGTGCTGCGGATGAGTGAAGAAAAGATGAAAGCACTCGAGAAATGGGCTGCGGATGAATTCCGCAGTACGAATGGTCAGTTAGAGTGGATTGTTACGAAGGCTTTAAAAGAAGCAGGGAGATTGAAGACTAATAAAAATAATTCTGCCGAGAATGAATAGCTGTTTCTAAAAAATTAAATTCTTTATTAACCAGAATATGTTTGTATGAAAAGAAAATTAACACGACAAGACCGGAAGAAGTTAAAAGCATCGGCAAGAGTTGGATTTATTATTAGTTTTTTGACGTTTTTAGTTTCTTTGGCCCCCTGGATTATAACCATACTTAAAAATGAAGAGGGAGGTCTTATTTATTTAACTCCATTAGGAATTTTGATGAGTGTAATTATATTATGGTTGGCCAATAGAAAGTTTTGGATTGACTTAAGAACCGGAGAAAAGGATGTTCTTATTCAAACAATTGATAAAAAGACAGCGCAGAACGATTATGAGGCTGGTAGTTCGGCCGGATTTTCAACCAATGGTAAAAAAAGTGCTTTTTATAAAGAAATGAATGCTTTTACCAATTATGCCATAATTGTTGAAAATGTGAAGTATCGGGTTGATAAAGAGTTGTGGGAGAGGGTTGAAGAAAAGGATAAAGTTGAATTTCATTTTGCCCCTAAGAGTAGGGAGTTGCTTGCCATTAAAAAGAAATAATTTTATGGATAGCCAATGAAAAGAAAACGAAGTTTGAAAACAATTAGCCAAAATTTAGCTGTTTGATCATTAAATAAATAGTATGAAAACATTTTTTACAAAATTTCAGTTTCTTGCTTTTAGTATATTGACTATAATAATATCAATATTGTTGTGGTTTATAGCAAAAGGGCAAAGTGGGGCAATAAAAATGGTGCTAACACAATTTGGATACTTTGCACCTGCCTTAGTAGCAATCATTTTAACTTTAATAAACAGGCAAAATGATAAGCCTGTTAAAATAAAATCTTATTTACCATTTATTGCTGTACTCCTTTGTATAATTATAATTGCTTTGCTGTTTGGAGATAAATACTATCAACATAAAATAGCTCAATTACTCTACGAAAATCCTATGATATCGGTAATTATTTCACTTACCTTTATATATTTCATCATACAAGTATTCGTAAACAAAGGAGCTAATTCGATAGACAGACTCGTTAATATCCCAAAAACAAAAGTTTTCTGGTATGTTTTAGCTATTGTATTATATCCTGTTTTAAAGTTAGCGGGAGTGTTGATATCCATAAAATTATTTCCGGAACAAATAGAACTGCCTGCTATCAATTTGGTCGTTCTTATTCCTTTGTTTTTGTTTTCCATTTTATTTTATGCAGCAATTGGCGAAGAAGTTGGATGGCGTGGCTTTGCTCTTAAAAAATTGCAAATGAAATACAATCCTTTTAAGGCATCATTATTTATAGGGATAGCTTGGTCTGTTTGGCATATTGGTTATTTTACTTTGGTTGAAAATTATACAATACAAAATATTCCGGCTGTAGTAATTTGGACATTTATTGCTTCTTTTATTAGCACCTGGTTCTTTAATAAAACGAATGGAAATGTATTGATATTAATCCTTTTTCATGCCTCGGTAAATTTTGCCATTATATTTACTCCGCATCCGGTAATTATTGCTGCCATTCATTTGGTGCTACTCATCATTGTCCTTTCGACCGGACATTTTTTTAGAAAAATAAAAACGGAGAATGTTGAATAAATTGTTTTCTATATAAGAATAGTTGATTACTAAAAGGGAAATTTTAAATCAATATAATTTAAAAATTAAATAAATGGATGAAGAAAAATTACCCAAAGATATTTTAAGAGAAATTGCTAAAAGAGAAAATTGGGATATTTACGTATACGAAAAGGCAATAAATATTCGATATGGGAATTATATCCGAAGAGTAATTATAAAGATTAGTGAATTGAAGAATATCTATTTTATATCAAATAAATCAGGGGAGGATTTTGATAAATACAGAACTTATAGCGGAATATTTATACCTGTTGATGGTAATTATAACTATCGCTTGCTTATTAGAAAAAGAAATATTTTTGATAAATTAAGTTTTAAAAAAAATGCTCAACGATTCAGAACCGGTAACAGTAGTTTTGATAATAAGGTTTATGTCGAGACTAATCATGAAATGGATACCCATAAGTTGCTAAGTAGTGGTAGAATTCAAATGGAAATTCAGGATTTCCTCAGTTCCGATGACTTACTAAATATTGGATATAACGAAATAAATCCTGAGTTTCCCGATGAGTTAAAAGGACGTAAATGTTTATCGGTTTTTATGTCTCTTAGTTGGATGCTCGATAAATCAATGATTGATAAAGCGATTACCTTGTGTGAACATTTAAAACAAAATCTTAATTAAGATATCATATACTAAAACATTGTTGTCCGATAAAAATATTGAGCCATTCTGAACACCTGATTTATTTACTATTTATCAATTTCTTATTTCAGGGACTTAGCCGGACAATGCCAATCCGGACATGAATTGTCAAAAAAATAATCAGCTATCTAAAAAAACTTCGTTTATAAAGCGAATCGTAAATTGCAATCCATGAGAATACCCCCCCCCGGTTCACCGGGGGTATTGCTACCCTCCAACCTGCGGCATGTATCCCAGATAATTCTTTGCAGATAACAAACATGCCGCGGAATATTGAAATCATAATTCATCCCACGGATATAAAGCCTTGATTTTATTTATTTTTTTATCGGACAATAATGTTTTTTTATAAACATACAACAATGTTTTGGCACAAAAGTTGTTTTTAATTAGAACAAAACAAATAAGTTAACGTAAAAATAGTTAGGTATTAATGAAACCTTTGTACTTAATTTTACATCTATCTAAATAAAAGGAATTACTAACCAAAACAATATACATTATGAAGAACATGAAAAAAATTTTAGCCATGATGCTAATGACAGCATCCGTATTATTTCTTGCCTGTAGCGAAGATGAAGAGGAAATGTTAAGCCCTGATCAGGCAAAAACTGAATTGAATCAGGTAAGTACAGACATGTCTACTTATATGACTGATATGGAAAACTCTGATGGGATGAAAGCTTTAAATGCCTTGATGGGAAAGCCCGATCCTTTTAGTGTAACAAAATCTGTGAAATATACCAATGTGTTTAAAAATATACAGGAGTATCTGTTACCTGCAAATTATCTAAATAATAAATCAGACGAAAAAGGTGTTGCAGAGGAGCGTTTTAATTTTGATGCCTGGGTAGGAACTTATACCTGGAATATAGCGAATGAAAAATGGGATATTCAAAGCAATTCTCCCTCAGATAAAATTATTATTAATTATCCTACGGAAGGAAGCCAGTCAAATAATGCTACCCTAACGATACATAATTATCTGGATGTTGAACTTACAGAAATAGATGATTATGGTACATATACCTGGTACGAGCCTACCAAAATTGTTGCTGATATATATGTGAATAATATTGAGGTAGTTGATATTTCTATGGATGCTACCTGGAATAAAACAGGTGAGGCTATTGGAGATATTGCAGACTTAAATGCTGATGTGTATCTCATTCCATTTGATTTTACAGTTGTTGCAAATCATTCAGGAAATGGGTTTAGTATAGATTCAAGAATTATTTATGAAAATACTCAAATACTCTCTGCCGGAATTTCATCTTTATTTGATGATGTATCAATGGAAGGTACGCCGGTTAATATCAGTGGCTATGTTCAATTATTAAAAGTAAAGTTTGATGCCAGTATCAATGCTAAAAATCTTGAAACTATTATTGATACGATGGAAAGTGATAATCCTCCCTATGCATCTTATGAAGAAGCAATAAATGCTGTTAATAATGAATTTGATGCTTACGTCTCAATTGGCGGAGCTAAAGCTGCAGATATCGAAATTGGCATGAATGAAACTACACAATCGCCGGATATACTTTTTGTATATTCAGATGGTTCAACAGAGCCTGCACAACCTTATTTTAGTAGTTTTATTGCAGAGATTGATGCTTTCTTAACTTCTTTAGAAAATTATTATAGTAACTGGTAGTAAATTAACACTAAAAGCTCTATATAACAAGGGCTGTAGCATTTATGTTACAGCCCTTGTTAATAAATTGTCAGGCACTTTTTAAATCAATAACCGTAATTTCGGGAGGCATTCCTACACGTCCCGGAAAACCGATATATCCAAAACCACGGTTAACGTATAAATATTGATTATTTTCCCGGTATAATCCAGCCCATCGCGGATATTTAAATTTAGCGGGACTCCACTGCTTTTTGCCAATATTTATTCCGAATTGCATTCCATGGGTATGCCCCGAAAGGGTTAAGTCAATCGTTGTATCTTTTATTACTTCGGCATCCCAATGGGAAGGATCGTGCGACATTAATAGCTTAAAACCGGATTCTTCTATTCCATTCATGGCTAATTTTAAATCGCCGTATTGCGGGAAAGGAGGAAGTCCCCAGTTTTCAATTCCAATTAACGCAAATTTTTCGTTATTTACTTCTATTTCACTGGTTTCATTTAATAGTAGTTTAAAACCAATTTCTTTAAATGCTTGTTTTATGCGTTCAAGATTCTGAATCTTTTCATCTTCATCTTTCCAGTCATAATAATCGCCATAATCATGGTTTCCCAGTATAGAATACATTCCGTGTTTTGCTTTTAGTTTTTTGAATATGGGAATCCAGCCGTTTAGTTCTTCGGCAAAATTGTTCACCAAATCACCGGTAAAAAGGATTAAATCAGGATTTTGTTCGTTGATAAGTTCAACCGCTTTCTTCACCTGACCTTCATGACCATAGAAACTTCCTATATGGATATCAGATATCTGGATGATTCTGAATCCATCGAAAGATTCAGGGAGGTTCTTGAATGCTAGCTTTTCATGAGAGATTCTGAAATTAAAACGCCCTTTAGCCATTCCATATAAAATCGATGCAAATGGAATAGCTGCTGTAACAATTCCTATCTGGGTTAAGAATTTCGCCCTGGATATTTGGTGTTCTTGTCCGGAAACTGAAACATTTGCTTCGGAAGATATTTTTTGGGCTATCCATTTCCCGATATGAATAATATCTTCGGCAAGATGAAAAATGATAAAAACCAGTTTGGGAACATAGAAAAGAATAAAAAATCCGCCAAGGAGGAAAAAGTTTTTAAATATTGCAGGTTCTCTTTCAAAAGGGGCTAAAGCCCTGTAATAGATTAAAAATGATAATAGCAGGAGAGGAACTGACCAGTAAATAATGTAAATTCCATATTTTATGATGTTGTTTTCAATCGTTGAGGCAAGTAGTTTTATTCCTTTAAATGAATATAAATCGACAACAAGGATAAAAACTAAAACAAAGAGGGTTATCATAATAAATTTTTCTTTCATATTTTGTCTTTTATCAATCTTTCAAAATAATTAATTATTTATCAAGAATATTTTTTTGCAAAATTATATCTTTAGATGATGATTGAGTATAATTTGTTTATAAAACGTAAAATTTTTATTATTGTTTAATGATTTCTAAAGAATTACTTCTCAGTGAATTAACTTTTAAGGCCGTTCGGAGTAGCGGTAGCGGGGGGCAAAATGTGAATAAAGTTTCCACTAAGGTGGAGTTACGATTTGATATTGAGCATTCTGAATTTTTAACCGGGGATGAAAAAAACAGGATTTTTAAAAAGTTAAAAAACAGAATTTCCAATGAAGGTATTTTGATTATTACTTCTGATTCAGAACGAACTCAATTGCGAAATAAAAACAAGGCGATTGAACTGTTTTTTGATTTACTTGAGAAAGCACTGAAAAAACCTAAAAAGCGTAAAAAAACCAAACCTACCCGTGCTTCTAAAGAAAAAAGACTGAAAGAGAAAAAAGAGCAGTCTGAAAAAAAGCAATTAAGAAAAGGTTTATGAGAGAACAATATTTTGTATAAAATTTTTTTAGTTTCGTAATGTATTAGCTTTTTTTTTGAAAGAAAATATGGCAGAAAATATTTATCAGATACAAATCGCATTGAAAGACATTAGGCCCAAGATCTGGAGACGAATACTAATTCCATCAGAATTATTTCTATCAGATTTTCATAAGATTATTCAAACTGTTATGGGGTGGGAAAATTATCACCTGCACCAATTCGTTAAAAATAGATACTTTTATTCAGTTAAACTCCCTGATGCTGATGATTTATGGGATGACAGCTTTGATATAGACTATAACAAGAATAAAACTCGTGTTTCGGATTTGTTACAGCAAGAGAAAGAAAAAATTATTTATGAATATGATTTTGGAGACGGTTGGGAACATGATGTAATACTTGAAAAAGTTTTACCCTACGACAAGAAAATAAAATCTCCGTTCTGTTTGGCTGGAAAAATGAGTTGTCCACCTGAGGATTGTGGTGGAGCCTGGGGATATATGAATATGGTGAAAATTTTAAAAAATCCTGACCATAAAGAATATGAAAGTTATATTGATTGGCTTGGTGGTGATTTTGACCCGGAATATTTTGACAAGGAAGAAATTAATGAAATATTGGACACAGAAAATTTTGGTTGTTTAGAGTTTTTAAAGTAAAAGAGTAGCTTGTTATAAAAAAGTTCGAAAAATTAAATTTAGGGGCTGTGATTCAGATCTTATTCCCTATCGGCCGTTATAATACACCTTGGTTCTCAAGGCCTCTTTATAAGTTATGATGGTCGGGATGGTGAGATTACTCCCTGGCGGTCGTGAAGATAAACGTTTGAACTCACGGCCTCCACGTCCCGAACGTGGCGCGCTAACCTGGCTGCGCTACATCCCGATAAAACAAAAAAATAAAGAACTTTATTTATTGGAACGCGACGCGCTAATGCCGAAGAAACATAAAAAATGATTTTTTTGTTTTTCAAGCACCCTCGAATTATAATAGAAACATTTTATTAAAATGTTTATTAATTCGGGACTACATCCCGATAAAAGATATTTTAAGAACTGTATTTCAATAATTCAGATTCTGCCTGCCGAATGGCATGGTCTGCCTGTCAGCAAGCAGGCTGCATACAATTTGCATAACAAATTTACATTTTTTTTATTTTATCGTAAAAATTAAACCAGGTTTATTTTATCTGGTTATTCATGAAGTTGCAGAATAAAAGCAGGTTAGGATTATTTTTTTAAGGATTCAACCTCCTTTTTAAGGTCAATAATCATATCGTGCAAATGGCTTAAATTTAAATCGTCTGTTTTTTCAGGCAGGTCAAAACTAATATATCCTAAGGCTTTCCATATTTCAAATATTTCTTCGAGCTTTATTTCGTAGGGCTCATAGTCCGGATTATCTGATTTTAAGGTGATTTGATCCGGGTTTTCCGGGTTGTGATATATTCGTTTATATACAATGCCGTCATCTTTTGTAATCACAATATATGGTTTGCCGTCCATTACATCTTCCCAGTTGGCAACATATTCGCAAATAATATATGAACCTGATTTAACAGGCTCCATACTGTCGCCTTTTATCTGAAATACACGGTAGGTTTTTTCTTTGCTCAACTCAACCAGGGGTAATGAAAAATGGGGAAGCTTCCCGATAAAATCCGGATCGGCATATCCTTGGGTATAACCTGCAGCAGCCTGAACAGGCACTGTTGTTATTAATTCTTTATTTTCCTGATTAACAATAGTGCTTAAAATGCGTAGATTTTCTCCTTTGGCATAGGTTGATATCTGTGTTTCAGAAGGCCCGGTATAGTATTGTTCCCATAATTTTTTATTAATCATTTCATCAATGGTGATGCTAAAATAATGGGCTAAATTTTGCAATACCGATAACTTGGGAACAGCACGGCTTTCTTCGTAAGAACCTATCATAGCCCTGTTTACACCGATTTTTTGGGCCAGTTCTCCTTGCGTTAACCCTTTGCTTTTGCGTAAATGTTTGATATTTTGACCGATTGACTCCATTTGCTAAAAATGTTTGAAATTAATAATACAAATATAATTAAAATACTAAAAATATTAGTATATTTGCTAAAATAATTAGTTTAATTCTTGGTGAATAATAATACTGTAAATAAAATAAAAATTTTGGCCAATTCAGCCAAATATGATGTTTCTTGTTCGTCAAGCGGAAGCAACAGGCCTAATCATGGTAAAGGGATTGGTAATGCTGCTCCCTGGGGAATTTGCCACAGTTTTACCCAGGACGGAAGATGTATTTCATTGCTGAAGTTAATGCTTACCAATTATTGTATTTATGATTGTGCATATTGTATAAATCGTGATAGTAATGATATTGAGCGGGCAACATTCACCGTGGATGAATTAGTGGAGCTAACCATCGAGTTTTACCGAAGAAATTATATCGAAGGACTGTTTTTAAGCTCTGGAGTGCTTATCAATCCGGATAATACGATGGAGCGAATGATTCGTGTTGCTAAAGTATTACGAACCAAACATAATTATGCAGGATATATTCATTTAAAATCCATTCCGGGAGCCAGTGCTGACCTGCATTATCAGGCCGGATTGTATGCCGATCGCTTGAGTGTTAATGTAGAAATAGCTACCGAGAAAAATTTAAAAATGCTGGCCCCGGATAAGAATTTTCAAAGTATTTTTCATCCTATGACGGCTATTCAACATCGAATGGTTGAGAATAAAGAAGAGCGTCGGAAATTTCGCCATGCTCCACGATTTACTCCGGCAGGTCAAAGTACTCAGCTTATTGTAGGGGCAACGCCCGATGATGATAAGCACATTTTAAATCTGGCTGATAATTTATACACGACAAAACATTTAAAGCGGGTGTATTATTCGGGTTTTATTCCGGTAAATCCTAATGATAAAAGATTGCCAGCTATTAATGAGCCTCCTTTAAAGCGTGAAAACAGGCTTTACCAAGCCGACTGGCTTTTTCGGTTTTATCATTTTTCTATCGATGAAATTGTGAATGATACTCATCCAAATCTCGACCTGGAAATTGATCCTAAATTGAGTTATGCCTTACGAAATCCATGGATGTTCCCTGTCGATATCAATCATGCCGATTATGAAACATTATTAAGGGTTCCCGGGATTGGTGTTAAATCTGCTAAAATGATAATAATTAGCCGGCGTTACCGGAAACTTACATCGTTAAACCTGAAAAAAATTGGTGTAGTACTTAAAAGGGCCAAATTTTTTATCACCTGTAATGAACTTAAATCACCAACAATAAATGAAATATCACCTGATAACCTGAAAAGAATAATACTTACAGAGCACACTCAACCAAGAAAACAAAAAATAAAATATCAACAGTTAAGTTTATTTCCAATGCTTTAAAATATAAAAATATGAATTTATTTATTTACGATAAGACGTTCGAGGGATTGTTAACTACAATTTATGATGCGTTAGAACTGAATGTTAAACCAGATAAAATTGTGAGTTCAAATCATTACCAGGACGATTTGTTTGCAACAAAATATGAAGTAATTACTGATACTGGCAAGTTTGATAAATTATGGAACGTAATAAAAAGCAAATCGAGTGAGCAAAATTGTCAACGCATTTTTAAGGCTTTTTTATCTGAACTGACTGGTATTGAAATGATAATTTATGATTATGTGCAATTAATCATAAAAACAGATTATAATGTAGAATTAGATTTTAGCCATGATGCAGTGTTAAGAGTTAATAATATTCAGAAAAAAGTAGGAAGGGAGTCGCACCGGGTTATTATGTTTACCCGGTTTCAAAAAACTATTGATGATATTTTTTACGCTTCGTTTGACCCCAAATATAATGTAATCCCACTGACAATTTCTCATTTCAGAAGCCGTTTTGCAGACCAAAAGTGGATTGTTTTTGATACTCGTCGAAAATATGGTTATTTTTATGATTTAGAGAACGTTCGTGAAGTGACTATAGGAAAAAATAAAATTAATTATGAAACGGGTAAGGTTGATGAAGATATTCTTCATGTGAGTGAAAAATTATTTCAAAAGCTTTGGAAAAACTATTACGATTCAATAAATATTAAAGAACGGGAAAATTTAAAAGTGCATATGCAATTTTTGCCGAAACGTTTTTGGAAGTATTTGCCTGAAAAAGATTTCCAAAATAACCTGAAGAAACGAGTAGTTCATCCGTAAGTTTTAATTTTTTTATTGATTTATTGAACAAAATAGAATCTAATTTGCTTAACAATTGAATATTAACCATAAAAAAATGATATCATGAAAGCAAAGAAATTAATTTTAACATTGATAACCGTGCTAACTATTGTGGCACTAAGTCATAGAAAATCATTCGCTCATTGTGAAATTCCTTGTGGAATATACGAAGACACTCTTCGGATTGAACTGATTAAAGAACACATAACGACGATTGAAAAATCAATGAATATGATTATTGAATTGTCTGAGGCAGAAAACCCTAATTATAACCAAATTGTACGTTGGGTGGTCAATAAAGATGAGCATGCAAAAAAGCTTCAGGATATTGTTAGTCAGTATTTTATGCATCAGCGCATAAAACCTGTAAGCCCGGAGAATGAAGAAATGTATAAGAAATATATTGAAAGGTTAACACTGCTGCATGAATTATTGGTATATGCAATGAACGCTAAACAAACTACCGATCTTTCTTATATTGATAAGCTAAATAAAACAATTAATGCATTTGAAAAATCATATTTTCATACGCATGAACATTGATATTAATAAAAAATCATACTAATTATAATTCGTGCCACATCCTTAAAAAAGTTGTGGCACGAATAATTTTGTATTGTCCCTTAATATCCTAATAATTAGATTTTTTCAATTGCTGTTTTCATTTTTTTCGCAACTTCTTTTGCCAGCTTATCAAGCTCATCGTTTTTCATCATTTTCATTAGCATAGCCGGATTAGAGGAAACTACTTCAACTTTATTTTCGTCCAATTGTTTAACAATTACCTTACAGGGTAAAAATACGCCAATATTTGATTCTGCCTGAAGTGATTTGTAAGCAAAACCGGGATTACAAACACCCAGTATTTTATATGGTTTCATTTGTACATCATCCAGTTTTTCTTTCAGCGCCTGGTCCATATCAATTTCAGTAATCACTCCAAAGCCTACTTTTTTAAATTCAGCAATTACCTTTTCAGTAACTGATTTAAAATCCCCTGTTACAGTCTTACTAAAAAACATTTCATTGCACTCTTCTTGTGCTTGAATTCCTGACCATACCACGGATAACAAAATCGTTAAAAAAATAATTTTTATTGTTTTCATAGCTTTAAAATTTAGTTTATTTTAGTCGTTGAACAACATACTTTAATTTATGTTCAGTAGTTAAGTTACTAAAAATCAACTTAGATGTCAAATTATTATTTAGCCAGTCTTTATGATTTCATCCTTTATCCGTTTTTAAATAAAACCAGGAAACAGACAGCTAAAATAATCAACCAGCTAAACCCGGAATCATTAATTGATATTTGCTGTGGTACAGGAAATCAACTCAAGCATCTGAGTCATACAAAAATTAAATTAACCGGTATTGATAATTCCTCTTCAATGCTTGGAGCTGCTAAACATTACAATTGTTTTAAGCAGGATGCACGTAAGATTGAGTTCCCTGATAAAACTTTTGATATGGCATTAATCCAATTAGCTTTACATGAAAAAAGTATAGAAGATCAGCAGCGTATTATTCATGAGGCTTATCGTATTTTAAAAGATAGCGGTCATCTGGTGGTTCTTGATTACCAAATTGATTCTAAAACATCCAGATCAGCAAAAAATATAATTACTTTTATTGAATTTTTAGCAGGAAAAGAACATTACAGGCATTTTAAAGGCTATAATCAAAGCGGTGGATTATCGAAATTAATTGATGCTAATCGATTTTATACCACACGAACCATTCATCTTGCAGGGAAATCTATGGTGCTGAAAATTTATCAAAAGAGAGAAGAATAAATTCATTTAAATATTGATTTTAGAATTATATTTGCAAAGCATTTTGAGAATAATGATTACGATATATATCAGGTAAGAGTACGCCTGGGAGTGTCTTTCAAATTAAGAGGTTAAACCAAAGAACAAGGATTATTGAATGGATTTTTTATCTGGCATCGATACACAGTTATTTAATTATGTAATCTTACCTTTATTGATATTCTTTGCTAGAATTACGGATCAAACCATTGGGACGTTAAGACTTATCTATGCAGCAAAAGGATACAGATACCTGGCTCCTGTAGTGGGTTTTTTTGAATCGTTGATTTGGCTTGCAGCCATAAGCCAGATTATGCAACATCTGGATAATATTTATTGTTACCTGGCATTTGCCGGGGGATTTGCCATGGGTAATTATTTTGGTATCTACCTGGAACATAAAATTTCAATCGGAGTGGTTTTGGTCCGGATTATTATTAAACAGTATGACCCTCAATTAGGAGAGAGTATTAAAGATTCAGGCTTTGGTTTTACCCTAATGGATGCTGTGGGACGGGAAGGTTCGGTTAAAATATTGTTTTCAACCATTCACCGCCGGAATTTAAAAAAGTTTTTAAATATTGTAGAAGTAGTCAAGCCGAATGCTTTTTTTACGGTCGAAGATGTTCGGCAGGTGAAAGGGAATATATTTGAAAAAACGAAACGAGCCAGTGTTTTTAGCAGAGTTAATCCACAAAATCGTAAAGGAGCCTAGAAAAATGATTATTGACTATTGATTCATTTTATCATTAAACCATTGACTCATTGCATCATTGCATCATTGAAACATTAACTTATTTATCATTGTGACATTGAACATGGAAATTCTTCGTTTTATCATTCATTACGGAATGCATTTTTTATTGCCCTTTGTTATAGCCTTCCTTTTTTTTAGAAAAAAATTTTGGCAAGCTAGTTTATTGATTCTGTCAGCCAATCTGATCGACCTGGATCATTTGCTGGCAACGCCCATTTTTGATCCGGAGCGCTGTAGTATTGGTTTTCATTTGCTTCATTCATACCCTGCAATTTTCCTTTATATGGTTTTATTACTGGTACCTAAAGTACGGTTAATTGCCATCGGGCTATTGCTTCATATTTTAACCGATTTTATGGATTGTTTGTGGATTTAGCGTTTAATCGTCAAGGAGATAAGGCCTCAATTTTTTGGTTCGTTCCAACGATTGTTGTTCTTTCCACTCATCAATTTTTTTGAAATTTCCCGATAATAGTATATCAGGAACTTTCCATCCTTTGTAATCAGCAGGGCGGGTATAAACGGGTGGAGCAAGTAGATTATCCTGGAATGAATCGGTAAGGGCAGAGGTTTCGTCAGAAATGGCTCCCGGTATTAATCGAACAACACTATCTATAATAATTGAAGCAGCAAGTTCTCCGCCGGTAAGAACATAATCGCCAATAGATATTTCTTTAGTAATTAAATGATCGCGTACACGTTGATCAATTCCTTTATAATGACCGCACAGAATAATAATATTTTTAAAGGTTGCCAGTTTATTGGCTTTTTTCTGTGTGTATTTTTCGCCATCGGGGGAGGTGTAAATAATTTCATCGTATGTGCGTTCTTTTTTTAAAGCAGAAATAGCTTTATCAATAGGCTCAATCATCATTACCATACCCGCATCACCACCAAACGCATAATCATCAATGCTTTTATATTTATTTACAGCATAATCGCGTAAGTTATGGATATATATTTCTACTGCCTTTTTTTCTCTGGCTCGTTTGATGATGCTGTGATTTAACGGGCTTTCTAATAATTCTGGTAAAGCGGTAATAATATCAACTCTCATATTTTTTGTTTTAGCAATGCAAAAATACAAATTGATTCAAATCATTCCTAACCTTTTTTCTCTAAAAAACATTTTTTTAGGACAAAATGACACTCCTTCTAATGCTTTTATGGTCATTATGTCATTAAGTTGATGATTTTATCTGTGTTTATTAATTATTTTTTTTAATGGCACAAGGTTTGATTTAAAACAATTAAAAATAACTATATTAATTTAAACTAATTAAAAATTATAAAATTATGACACTAGTAAGAACAAACAGACCAATATCTCAAATGCATAGAGATAGCAATATTAGTTCATTTTCAGAGTTAATGAATGAAATGTTTACTGAAGAGAAATTAGGGAACGCAGCTAATTGCTCAACTCCCCCTGCGAATGTTGTTGAGTCGAAATTTGACTTTAGAATTGAAATGGCGGTTCCGGGATTTGAAAAATCTGATTTCAGTATTGATTTAGATAAGAAAATGCTTACCATTTCTCTTGAAAAAAATGTAGATGAAAATACAGAAGAAAAATGTAATTATAAAGAGTTTAATTACAATAAATTTTCTCGAACTTTCAGATTATCTGATAAAATTAATACAGAAATGATTAATGCAATTTATAAAAATGGATTATTACAGGTTGTTTTACCAAAAAAAGAAGAAGCTATTGAAAAGCCTGCACGTCAGATAAAAATTTCATAACAACCATATATATACCACTTAGAAAAAAACATCCTGGAGTCTTTTTCAGGATGTTTTTGTTTTTATAATGTTATTTTTATTTTCACTGATAAAAATAGTCTATGGATTATTTAGGGCAGATTAATCAGATAATTTATAACAATTCAAAATATTATACGTATGTATAAATTTAAGCATGATTTTTGCTCTGCTAATAATTGTTTTTTGTAATTATTTTTTTAGTACATTTGGTATAACGTTATAGAATTAAGGAATAATAATAGTAAGATGAAAAATATAATTATAGTTATAAGTTTTTTACTGGTAAGTTTAGCGGTTTTTTCTCAGAATCCTGGCGAAGATAAATGGAAAGAGAATATTGTAAAAAATCGTATTCAGACCCAGGAACAATGGAATCATAAATATCAAAAAGGTAAACCTGTGAAAGATGGATATAAAAATTTTACCAAACGGTTTGACCATAACGGAAATGTTGTTGAGGAAGTTTATTATCAAGCAGGTACTGTCGATCAAAAGTTGAGTTACCGATATGATAATAATGAAAATAAGGTAGAATATAGTAATTATAAAGGGGATGAGAGTGAATTACTTTACAGACAAAATATTACCTACGATAACTTTAATAAAAAAATTCGTGAAGAACGGTATAATGGAACCGATTATCAGATAATTAAATACAGTTATGATGAAAAAGACCGTTTATCCAGTATTACACGTTCTGATATCTTTGGGAGTATCGAACATCAGCGAGATTTTAACTATAAAAATGATATTTGCACCATTAAAATAATTGATAAAGGAAAAGAGGTTGGGAAAATAATTAATAAGTACGATGATCAGGGGAATATTATTGAGAGTATAGAATATGATAATGAAGGCAATGTAAAAGAGAAATATTTTTATGTTTTTAATGGGAAACTATTAATTGAGAAAACAAAATATGTACTCGGTAATTTTATGTATAAAGAGTATTACAGTTATGATCGAAAAGGTAATTTAGTAGAGATAAAGAAAGAGCAACCCAAGGGAAATATTTTTGTAAGCAATACTTACGAATATGATAAAGAAGGAAATTTAGTTGAAGAGCAATGGTACGATGATAATGCCAGTGAAAACTCAAAAAAGACCTATTTTTATAATGACAAAGGAATTCTGGAGAGAGTTGAAGTTTATTATGCCTTATACAATTACAGAATTCAGTATCGATATGATTATACTTTTTATTAGAAAGAGATAAAGGATAATATAAAATGATAGCCGGAACAATTTGAATCTTGTTCCGGCTATTTCTTTAATCGTATTTGTTTAAATCAACATTTTCATTTCTTTCCCCGGGTAATACTTCTATTAACTCTACTTCGAAAATAGTTGATGTATAGGGTGGAATTATGCCTGTTGATGAGCCTGTTTGTCCAAAGCCTATTTTCGATGGTAATATAAATAAAGCCTTTTCACCTTCAATCATTCGGCCAATAGCTTCTTCCAATCCGGGAATTACCTGCCATTTTCGTCCGTAAACAAATTGGAATGGAGAATTACGGCGTTTAGTAGAATCAAAGAATTTACCATTTAGAAATCTACCTTCATAATGCACGGTTACTGTATCACCAATCCTTACACTGTCTCCTGTTCCCTGAACCATGGTGAGATGGTATAGCCCCGATTCTGTTGGTCCCTGATCTATTTCCTGCTGTTCAATAAATTGACGTAAGATAACTTTTTCATATTCGCCAAAGTCTTCAATCCAATGGAGAAAAGCTTCTTTTTCTCTGTAATAGTCTTCTTCCGTTTGTATTTCAATCATATCAATGACTACTTTCATGGGGTCTTCTTTATTGATAAATTCGGGCAGACTTGTTTCCAGTGTTTTTGTAAAAAAATCATTGGCCGAGATGATAAATTCTGCTTTTTCTTCTTCGGCGAGCATTAAAAAACATTCGTCTATAGCTCCTGGAAATGAGGGTTCTGTAACCTGTATTCTTCTTCGTCCTTCGAAAAAAACCGAGTCGTCAATTGTTTTATAAATAATATCAGCTGTTAAATAATCTCCGGGTTTAGCTTTTTCAGATTTTTCACCAAATCTTAATAATTTGTAATAAATATCCGATTCTGTTTTTGAATAGCCAGGATATTTTGAAAAATAATTGCAGGAAACGATGGTTAATGCTAAAAATAAAAGAGGAATAATTTTCTTTGTCATAATCTTTTATTTATCAATTTTTTATATTTTTCTTTACCTCAACAACTTCTACATCATAAATAATGGTTGCTCTTGCAGGAATTTTTTTATTATCGCCAACAAGTCCATGGGCTAAATGCGGGGGCATAATAAATCTTGCTTTGCTACCCTTTCTTAACATCAATACTCCTTGTTCAAGCCCTGTTTCAACACCTCCTTTACCAACAATAAAACTTTTTGCTCCTAAACTATCAGACGAATAACATAGGGTTCCGTCTATTAGCCAAACTTTATAATTTAATGTAATATAATCGTTTTTTTCGATTAATTCTCCATTCCCTTCTTTATATATCATATACCAAAGGCCGGATTCAGTCATTTTCATATCCCAACCACGGCGCTCAATGTAGTTTTTAATTACTTCTACATCTTTTTCAACCAGCATCTGGTTGATTTTTTCCATGGATTCTTTCGAAAACTGTTGTGTATTGTTGCTTTTCTTAGTCTCCTTTTTATTGTTATTACAAGAAAAGAAAATTAAACTAAATATCAAAATTAACTTACTAACCAGTAAACGATTACAAACCATTATCTAATTCTGTTTTATATTGTGGCAATAGATCCCGAAATTTCTGCAAAGATTTTTCCAAAGATTCGTAAGAGTTTCCTCCTGAGGCATTTTTATGTCCGCCTCCGTTAAAATGTTTCTCAGCAAATTTATTGGTAGCAAAATTCCCTTTTGATCGCAAAGAGATTTTGACATGTTTATCGTTTTCAACAAATATAGCTGAAAAGCGAATACCCTTTATGGATAGTGGGTAATTTACAAATCCTTCTGAATCGCCCGGAGCAAAATTAAAAGTCTCTAATTCTTTTTTGGTTATGCTAATTATAGCAGTATGATATTCAGGAAAGACTTCCATCTTTTTGTACAAGCAATAGCCTAAAAGGCGCATTCTGTCAGCAGAATAATTATCATAAATATTCCAGTAGATTTGATCTTTATTGATACCCAACCCAATTAATTTTGATACTACATAATAGGTATAAGGTTGTGATGAATTGTAATTAAAAGAACCAGTATCTGTCATAATGCCTGTATATAAGCATTCTGCAATGGTGCTGTCTACAAAATTATCGTCACCTAATAATTCTATTACCTGATAAACTAATTCTGCAGTTGAGCTGTAAATAACATCTGAGATAATTAAATCGGCAAAATTGCCGGGTTCAGGATGATGATCAATCAATACTTTTTTAGCAGTAGCATTTATTAAATATTTCTCTAAATCATTAACACGGTCAGTATCATTAAAATCGAGTGCAAAAATAACATCAGCCTTTTCAAGGGCATTGAGCACAGTGCCCGATTGTCTTTTGTAAACCAAAACGTTGTTATTTCCAGGTAGCCAGTGTAAAAATTCAGGATAATCATTGGGGGAAACCAAAACCGGTTTTTTTCCTTTTTTTACCAGGTAGTGATAAAGTGCTAATGCAGAGCCTATTGCGTCGCCATCAGGATTGTAATGTATCAGGATTAGCGGATACCTGGTTTCATGAATAATTTTTTTTAAAGAGGATATGACAGGTTCTGAAATTGGCTTCACGACTTATTTATTTTTTTAATTCGAAAATACCAAAGATAAAATATTCTCCTCAGAATTTAAGTTTATCCTGAAATAATTTATATCTTCGATTGATTAAAAAAAAATATTATGGCTCTGGGATATACTTTTGCAATGATTAAACCTTCTGCATGCAGAAAAAATCATGTTGGCCCTATATTAGCAATGATTAACCAGGCAGAATTTCGAATTTCTGCTATTCGTTCGACTAAATTAACCATTGAAGAGGCACAACGCTTTTATGAGGTACATCGAGGAAAAGATTTTTACAATAGTTTGTGTGAATTTATGAGTTCCGGCCCAATTATAGTTTTGTTGCTTCAAAAAGAGAATGCTGTGGAAGATTTTCGTAAACTCATTGGGAATACTAATCCTCAAATGGCAGAGGAAGGGACCATACGAAAAATGTTTGCCGAATCGTTACAAAAAAATGCTGTCCATGGGGCCGATTCGGATGAAAATGCTCAAAAAGAAGCTGATTTCTTTTTTAATCAAAGAGAACGTTATTAATTTGATTTTATGCTAATTTCAGCTTGTGGTTTAGTTTGCAGTGATTGCCCTTTTTTTAAAAAGCCTTGTTCGGGATGTTTTGAGGTCAAAGGAAAACCTTTCTGGGCAAAAGAAGCAACACCAAATGGTGTTTGCCAATTGTTTGATTGTTCTTTAATAAACCATGGATATAGAAGTTGTGGTGATTGTTCTGAATTACCCTGCCAAATGTTCCTCGATTTAAAAGACCCGAATATTTCTCAAAAGGAGCACGAAAAGAGTATAGCAAAGCGAATAGAAATACTGAGGAGCACTTAATCGTTTATTTAAAAATAATCTCATCAATGATTGAATCTCCGGCCTCTTCATTTAATTTATTTTTTAATTCGTCTCGTATCATAAATAATTCACTCCGTATAACTGATGATGTGAGTATTATATATAACTTACGATTCTTAATATAAATATCTTTTGTAGATCTTGCGATAGTTTTGCCCACCATAGATTTCCATGAGCGGATTAATCGGACCTCTTTCAGTTTATCATCAATTTTTAAAGCTTTAAGATATTCCTGAATTACTTCATCGAGTTTTTGTGTATTTTTTTTTCTCATCGTTACCACCCTTTTTTACTCTGCTTTTTTTATTTTGATTTCTCCGTTTTGTTCAATCACAAATAAATGATGTTGAATATTTATTTCACCCAGAATCTCCTCTAATCGGTCGCGGTTGGTATCAGTAATAAAAATTTGGCCAAAATGATTTTCTGCAACCAATTCAATAATTTGCCGAACTCTTTGTTTATCAAACTTATCAAAAATATCATCGAGCAATAAAATGGGTTTGAAACCACTAATTTGTTTAATAAAATCGAATTGTGCCAGTTTGAGGGATACAAGATAAGTCTTTTGTTGTCCTTGTGATCCGGCTTTTTTTATTGGATATTTTTCCAATGTTAATACCAGATCGTCTTTATGAATCCCGACTGTTGTATGTTGAACCATGCGGTCTTTTTTCTGAGCGTCTTTTAAAAGTTTTCTATATTCATCTTCATATAACTGCGAATCATAAATAAGTTGAACCTGCTCTTTATTTCCGGAAATCCTGGTATAGTAATTTTGGAAAATAGGAATAAGATCCTCTACAAATTTTACACGAACAGCATGTATTTTTTCTCCAAGGGTGACCAGTTGTTCATCCCAAATATCAATAGATTCTTTATCGAATGTTCGGTTTTGATAAAAATCTTTTAATAACTTGTTACGTTGAGCCAGCGCGCGGTTATAGCGTATTAAGTGATCGAGATATTCTTTATCGTACTGGGAAATGACGCTATCCATAAACTTCCGGCGTTCCTCGCTTCCTTCAAGAATTAAACTATTATCCGTCGGTGAAATCATTACAATGGGCAAAAGGCCTATGTGGTCCGATAATTTGGGATATTCTTTTTTATTACGTTTAAATTGTTTTTTCCGGTTTCGTTTTAACCCACAATAAATTTGCTCATTTTTTTCTTGTCGAAGGTATTTGCCCTGAATCACAAAAAAATCCTGATTGTATTGAATGTTTTGGCTATCTACCGGATTGAGATAGCTTTTACACATCGATAAATAATAAATAGCATCTAACAGATTGGTTTTTCCTACACCATTTTGACCAATAAAACAATTTATTTTTGGCGAAAAATCCAACTCAATCTGGTTGTAATTTTTAAAATTTATTAATGATAATTCCTGCAGATACATTTTCAAAATTTTACACAAAGATTCGGATTTATCCGTTAATTAAAAAGCAAACAAACTAATAAATATCAATTTTTATAAACAAAATATTTTAAAAATACACCAAAAGAATTACATTTGCGGTTTAGTTGTTTACGCAAAAAAAAATTAATATTAATAAAATGAGTAAAAAGAAGGTATCAGATCAAGATCAGTTTGAATCAGTAGAAAATGCGTTAAGCAGAACAGAGCATTATATTGAGCAAAATCAAAAAAGCTTAACCATTATTGTATTAGCAATTATTGTAATTGTTGGTGGATATTTAGGGTATCAAAGATTTGTTGTATCACCCAATGAAAAAGAAGCTCAATCGCAAATGTGGATGGCTGAACAGTATTTTGCACGGGATTCGTTTAATTTAGCTTTGCATGGTGATGGAAACTATCTTGGGTTTTTAGATATTGTTGATGAATATAGCATTACTAAATCGGCTAATTTGGCTAATTATTATATCGGAATAAGTTATTTATATCTCGAAGAATTTGAAAAAGCTATTGACTATCTGAAAGCATTTGAATCAGACGATAACATGGTTGCACCTATAGCATACGGTGCAATAGGCGATGCAAATATGGAACTTGGTAACACTGATGAAGCATTACGATTTTATGACAAAGCAGTAGAAAAATCAGAAAATGAATTCACAACACCTGTATATTTAATGAAAGTTGGCTTTGTACATGAGCTGAACGAGGATTTTTATAAAGCCTTAGAGGCTTACCAAATCATTAAAAAAGAATTCCCTGAATCTGCTGAAGGTCGACAGATAGATAAATATATTGCCCGGGTTGAGACTTTAATGAATAATTAAAATATTATTAGATATTATCTTTAAAAATCCTGAGAAATCAGGATTTTTTTATTTTTGAACCATAAACTAATAATCTATAAATTATGGCAACAAATCTTAAGAATCTTTCAGACTATGATATTAAGTCTGTTCAATCGGCAGAGGATATGAAGTTTGGTATCGTTACATCTGAGTGGAATAGTGAGATTACCAATGCTTTATTAAATGGAGCTTACGAAACATTGTTAAAACACGGGGCTAAAGAAGAAAATATTTTAAGGAAATATGTGCCCGGTAGTGTTGAATTAACCCTTGGAGCCCAGTTTATGGCAGAATATGCTGACTTAGATGCTGTTATTTGTTTGGGTTGTGTAATACAGGGAGAAACAAAACATTTTGATTTTGTTTGTCAGAGTGTTACTCACGGAATAACCGAATTAAACATGAATTACAATATTCCGTTTATTTTTGGTGTGCTAACAACTAATAATCAGCAGCAGGCAAAAGACAGAGCAGGAGGGAAGCATGGAAATAAAGGTACTGAAGCTGCTATTACGGCCATTAAAATGGCACATCTACAACAAGAGATGGAAAATTTAGAAGATGAATAGGATGGATTTGATTAATGATCTCATTTTCAAAAACATCAGTCTTCATAGTATCTGTAGAGATATTTTTTCTTAAATTTTTTGGTGTAAACGTTTGTTATTACAATAAATTTAATACTTTTGCATTCGCGATTTGACCAAAGCGTTCTTTGCGAAATAAGCCGATGTAGCTCAGTTGGTCAGAGCAGCTGATTTGTAATCAGCAGGTCGGGGGTTCGAATCCGTCCATCGGCTCTAATTATTGAAAACATTGTTGGGGGAGATACCAAAGTGGCCAACTGGGGCAGACTGTAAATCTGCTGTCGTATGACTTCGGAGGTTCGAATCCTCCTCTCCCCACTCTTCCTTTGCGGGAGTAGCTCAGTTGGTAGAGCATTAGCCTTCCAAGCTAAGGGTCGCGGATTCGAGTTCCGTCTCCCGCTCA
>Ga0102943_1000053_pt1 | contig 70689 bp, 61 predicted proteins | sample SalPonC_black_MG_FD_78174 | JGI IMG/M metagenome (GOLD analysis project Ga0102943, IMG submission 78174) | Salt pond soil microbial communities from South San Francisco under conditions of wetland restoration - Salt Pond MetaG... | ecosystem: Environmental > Aquatic > Marine > Intertidal zone >...
CCCCACCTCGATTCGCCAAGGCCGACGACATGCCTCGGATCGAGATGTCTTCCACGAGGAGCGCAGAGACATCTTCCCGAATCGTGATCCCGAATCTGCTCCGGTCGCCATCATCGATCCCGAGAATCGTCAGACCCTCGCCTGCCCCTCGAATCGTGAGACTGTCGGTATTGACACCGAGAAGTGCCTGAACCACCTGACCGTCGAGGGTGCTCCACGTGTAGTCTTCGTTCCAGGTTCCAGGACCGATCTGGATCGTGTCGCCCGGACTCGCCGCAAGCTCCGCGGTCTCCAGTGATCTCGTGTCGCCGCTTCCATCCAACTCGACGTGGATCGTACGAGCTCGAGCGGAGTCGACACAGCCCACGACCAGACAGAGGCCCCCTGCACAAGATAGCCAAGAGGGAAACTTCAGTTGCACAGCATTCCTCTCACTGATTGCACCGATTGGCGTGAGCCGAGAACGATAGCCCACGCCAACACAGGTTCACGGGACATCGCTGCCTACTTCAGAAGCACGGCACGTTTGTTCAGGACCGCAGTTGGAAGCCGTACCTGCACCAGGTAGACGCCACTTGCCACGGCCAGGCCTGCCGAATCAGTTCCATGCCACTCGATGGTATGATGGCCAGCGACCAGACCCGAGAGTTCCTTCTCCCACACAAGGGTACCACGTAGGGAGTACACCCGGACGGAAACCTTACCTGCCTGCGACTGCGAGAACCGAATCTGCGTCTTCGGGTTGAACGGATTCGGCTGAATCGAGACGGATACCTGCTCTCGCTTCTCGTGCTCTACCTGAGTCGATCCCTGATCCAGCTTCGCGCAGACGACTGCCAACTCCTGCTCGACGTGACGCGTTCGGACGCCTGGGAACCGTGGCTCCTGTTCATGCTCGAAGCGGTCGGATTCACGGCCCGCTGGACCGTCGACAGGGTCCTGGCGATTCACGAACTCGCCGAACACACGGCCGAGTTCGTCGACGGGCGCGAACCCGAGATCCATGGTCGAGAGCTCGGGGATCTGCTTTTCCGGCAACCCGACTGTCACACCCAGAACGTCGCGACACGAACGTGTCGTCACGACTCCAGCGGACTTCGCAGGGGGCCGAACTGGCTTCGAGGTGATCGATACGGGTCGCGTATCGTCCCGCGAGGTGCCTACGTGACCGAGCGACATCCACGGGTCTGCTCCGCGGATCGGGATAGGGGCGCCGGGTCCCCCCGGGAAACGCGAAGAGGCCGGCATCGCTGCCGGCCTCCTGCGAATCCCTGGGTCCGTGGGTGGACCGCTCAGCGCGTCTCCTTGTACTCCACGTGCTTGCGGACGACGGGATCGTACTTGCGCAGCGAGATCCGGTCGGGATTGTTCCGCTTGTTCTTCTTCGTGTAGTAGTGGTGCGCGCTCTCGGTGCTCTTGAGCTTCACCTGCACACGGTTTCCGGGCTTGGCCATGGTCTTTCTCCTTCGGCTCGGGCCGTCGGGTTCCGGGCCGGGCCCGGGTCATGCAACAGCGCAGAATTCTAGCGCGCCGACGCGGCGTCCGCAACGCGGCCGACCGCGCCCGCACGGGATCAGGGAGACGGGACCTCGACCGGCACCGCGTCCGGCCATCTCCCCAACTCGTTGCCCTGCCACACGTTGACCGGGCAATAGGAAGAGTCCTCGACGAAGGACGTGTTCCCGCGCTCGGCCGCGGCGGGGGCCGTGCACGGTGTCTCCGGGACCGGGGCGGAGGGAAAGGAACGAGCGATCAGGAACCCGGGCGTCCGATCCGGTTCAGACGCGTGCCCTCCTCGAGCACGACGACCTCGGCGCCGTCGAGCACGCGCTCGAGCATCTCGAGGTAGAGGCGACGGCGGGTCAACTCCGGGGCACGTTCGAACTCCTCGCGCAGGTTCTCGAAGCGTCGCGCTTCCCCGCGCGCCCGCCGTACCCGCGTGTCGGCGGCGGCGCGGGCCTGCTCGACCTGTTCGTTCGCCTCGGCCCGGGCCTCGGGGAGGATCTCGTTGGCGTAGGAACGCGCGTCCTCCACCAGGCGCTCGTTGTCCTTCTTCGCCCGCGTGACGTCGTTGAAGGCCTCCACCACGGGCACCGGCGGCGACACCGTCTGCAGGTTGCCGCCGAGGAGTCGGATCCCGACCTCGTAGCGATCCAACTCGTCCTGGGCAGCTTCGATCGAACGGATCTCGATCGCGGCCTTCGCCGTGGTGAGCAGATCGTCGACCTGCATGCCCGCCACGTGACGCGTCAGGGCCGACTCGACGGCGCGTTCCACGAGCCAGTCCGGGTCGACCGCGTTGAGCAGGTACTCGCGTGCGTCGGTGATCCGGTACTGTGCGACCATCATCACCTTCAGGATGTTCTCGTCACCGGTGAGCATGTCGCTGCGTCGCGCCTCGCTGTACAGCTCGCCGCGGCTGCGGAATCCGACCTCCAGGCGACGCACTTCGGTCACCGGAGCCCGCAGCACGGCGCCGATCGGCCACGGCGGGGCCAGACCCAGTCCGGGACCCGTCTCCGCGACGACCCGGCCGAAGGCGAGCACGACCGCACGCTCGTTCGACGCGACCGCGAACACGCCGGTGGCGATCCAGCCCCCCAGCAACACACCGACCACGGCGAGGGCCCAGCGTCGGCGGCCGTTCATCGTCGCGTTCCCTCGGGGTCGGGCTCCGGCTCGGCGCGAGGAGGCCGCAAGGCCGGCAGGTCCGGGTCGATGAGGGTCTCGAGGTAGGGCATGTCGCGCGGAAGGATCACCGTCGTGCCCTCGCCCAGGGTCTTCTCGTAGGACTCGAGCGTGCGCAGGAACTGGTAGAGCTCGGGATCGCGGCCATAGGCATCGCCGTAGACGCGTGCCGCCTCGGCCTCGGCCTCCCCCTCGAGCTCCAGGGCCAGGCGCCGGGCCTCGGCCAGGATCTCGGCGCGCTCGCGGTCGGCCTCTGCGCGCAGCTTCCGGGCCTCCTCCTCACCCTCGCTACGGATTCGGGTGGCGATCTGCTTACGCTCGGCCCGCATGCGTTCGAACACCGACCCTCGGTTCTGCTCGGGGAAGGTGATGCGCTTGATCGCGAAGTCCACGACCTCGACGCCACACTCCTCCCGCGCCTTGGTGTCGCTGGTCGCGCGGATGAGCGCGTCGATCTCCTCGACGCGCACGCTGTCGGGATCGGTGTTGATCAGCGCCGACAATGGAGTTCGACCCAGGACCTTCCCCAGTTCGCTGACCACGACGTCGGCCAGGAAGGCCTCGGCACCGACGCGCCCGCCGACCGTCTGCAGGAAGCGCAACGGATCGACGACGCGCCAACAGGTGGTCGCTGCGATCTCCACGTTCTTCTTGTCGAGGGTCAGGACCTCGCGCGTGGGCTCGTCGGCGGTAGGCGTGTCGAAGACCATCAGACGCTGGTCCACCGCATCGACCCGATCGATCCACCAGGGGGCCCGGAAGTACAGACCGGCCTCCTCGACCGTGCGCACGGGTTGGCCGAAGCGCAGGACGACGGCGGACTCGGTCTCGTCGACCGTGTACACACTGCTCGCGACGGTGACCAGCACGACGGCGGCCAGGATCCACGTGGTACTCCGCTTCAATGCTCGTCGTCCTTCCGATCGATGCGCAGAGGCGCGGTGGCGGGCGGCAGTCCGAGCAGGGCACTGCCCGGGTCCCCCTGTCGTTGCCACAGCTCGATGCCGGTGCCGTCGCCGCTCAGGTCGACGATCAGGTCGAGTGGCCGCAGAGAGGCCTCGAGGCGCTCCAGGTAGAGGCGCCGGCGGTGGACCTCGGGCTCGGCGGAGAAGGCCTCGACCTTCGCGACGAAGGCGTGTCCCTCACCGTGGGCGGTGTCACGTCGCATCGCGGCCTCGCCGATCGCCTCGGCACGCAGACGCGCCGCATCGCCGCGGGCCTCGCGCACGACGCGCTCGGCGTACTCGGCCGCCAGGTGCACGTCGCGGCGGCGATCCTCGCTCGCACTGGCCACGTCGCGGAACGACCAGTGGACGGCGTTCGGTGCGTGCAGGTCGACGATGCTGATGTCGACCACCTCGAGACCGGACTCGCAGCGGTCGAGGAAGGGCTGCAGCCAGCGCTCGCGCACCTCGTCCTCCACGCGGCTGCGGTCGACGGTGAGCAGCGCGTCGATCCCGCGCCGTCCGGCCGCCGTCCGCAGGCCTCTTTCGAGCCCGCTCCGAAGGAGCTGCTCGGGTGATTCGAGCCCGAACAGCACCGCGCGCACCGCGTCGCCGTCATCGCGCACCCGCCAGTGGAGAACCGCCTGCACGTCGACCATGTTCTCGTCGCCGGTCAGCATCCACGCCTCGGTCTCCCGCCCGCGCGGCAGGGCTCGCACCCGTTCCTCGCGGCTGGCGTCGCGCCGGAAACCGACCTCGAGGGCCCGGATGCCCTCGACGTCGACCCGGCGCACGTCGCCGATCGGCGGAGGCCAGCCCGGGTGCAGGCCGGGACCGAGGACGTCGGTCGTCGCCTGCCCGAAGACCGTCGCCACCGCGCGTTCGCCCGGTGCCACCGTGAAGACTCCGCTCACGCCCCACACCACCGCGACGACACCACCAAGGGCGCTGGCGGCGAAACGGGGCGATGTCGGCAGGCCGACGAGCCGGGCCCCACGCGCCCAGGTGGTCTGCAGGAGACGCGTGCGCCGAGCGCTGCCCACGACCATGGCGAACAGGATCCACGCGCTGACCACACCGATCACCGAAGGCGCGGACCCCGACTCGGCGACCGATCCGAAGCGCACCGCATCGGCCCCCCAGACCATGTCGACGAGCAGGCCGAAGGTCACCGCGATGCTCGCGATGCCGAGCAGGTAGACCAGGAGCAACCGCCGGCCGAACTCCCGGCCCAGCACCACGAAGCTCGCGATGTTCGTCGCCGGCCCGGCCAACAGGAGGGTCAGGGCCGCACCTGGGCTCATCCCGGCCATGATCAGCCCCACGGCCACGGGCGTGGTCGCGGTCGCGCAGACGTACGAGGGGATGCCCACGACCAACGCCACCACGTACCCCAGCACGACGGTGTTCCCGAAACCGATGGTGTCGAAGGCGGGCACGAGCGCGGCCACCAGGCCGGCCAGCAGGATACCGAGGATCAGCGGTCCGGCGATGTCGTCGAAGAACTCGACGAAGCCGAAGTGCGCCGCCCGTTTCCACCAGGGGCCCGTGTCCAGGGACGCGCCGTGCGGCGGGTGGTCATCCGCGCACCCGTCGTCGTCGCATGCGTCGTCGGGACGCCCCACGGCCTCGGCGGCAGTCGGACCGGACGCTCGCTCGGTGTCGCGGTCGAGAGCATCGACGGCCACCCCGGTGACCAGTGCCGTCACCAGCGCCGCCACCGGACGAAGCACGGCCATCACCGGCCCGAGCAGGCCGTAGGTCAGCAACACCGACACGATGTCGGTCTCGGGCACGCTGATCAGGAACGACGACGTGGCACCCTTGCTAGCGCCCTGACGGCGCAGACCGAGTGCCGCCGGCAGCACGCTGCACGAACACAGCGGCAGCGGCGCCCCGATCACCGAGGCCAGGCCGACCGAGCGCAGCCCCTTGCGGCCGAGCGAACGCGCCAGCCAGCTCTCGCGATCGAGGAACACCTTCGACAGCCCGGCGAGTCCGAAGCCCAGGAGCAGGTAGGGCGCCGACTCGACGAAGATCGCCACGGTCTGTCGGAGGAACTCGATCAAGTCTCACCCCCCGGGCTCTCGTCGGGCACCCGCCGGGTCCGTCGACGCAGGCCCAGCGCGGTCACCAGCAGGTACAGGCCCCCGGCCAGCAGGATCGTCGTGGCGCCCACGGGCAGGTCGGGAGCATAACTCACGGCCAGGCCCGTTGTCGTGATCACCGCGCTCAGCACCGCGGCCACGGCCATCATCTGCCAGAGCTTGCGCGCGAACCTCCCGGCGATGGCGACCGGCAGGGTCAGCAGCGCGATCACCAGGACGATGCCCACCACGTAGACCAACGTGACCACGGTCAGGGCCACGAGCAACAGCAACAGGTAGTAGAAGAATCCCACGCGCAGCCCGCGTGCCCGGGCGAACTCCTCGTCGAAACAGATCGCCAGTAGCGGCTGGTGGAACAACACCGCCACCGCCACCACGAGGACGTCGACGATCAGCAACAGACGGAGTTCGGACGTGTCGACCAGCACGACGTTGCCGAACAGGTAGGTCATGAGATCGGCCTTGTAGCCCGGTGTCTGCGCCAGGAACAGGATCCCCGTGGCCATGCCCAGCGCCCAGAGCGCGCTGATGGCCGTGTCCTCGCGCTCGGCGCCGCGCAAGCGCACCGTCCCGATCACGAAGGCCGCGATCACGGCCGCCACCAGGGCTCCGTGCAGCGGTTGCAGCCAACCGATGCCGTGCACGGTCGCGGCCCAGTAGGCCACTCCCATTCCACCGAGGACCGAATGGGCCAGGCTCCCCGCGATCACCGTGATCCTCCGGGTGACCACGTAGGTTCCGACGACCCCACTGGCCACGCTCGCCAACACGCCGGCCAGCAGGGCGTGCCGCAGGAACTCGAACTCGGCCAGTGCCCGGAAGAACTCGATCACCCGTGCGGCTCCCCGCGCTCGGTGTGCGCGTGGCCGTGGTCGACCAGCAACGCACCCGAGCTGCCGAACATCGACTCCACGATCTCGCTCGACATCTCGTGGGCCGGATGCTTGACGACCCGCCGGTTCACGCAGACCACCTCTTCGGTCTGCTCGGACACCAGCCCGATGTCGTGCGACACCAGCAACATGGTCATGTCGCCGCGCAGGCGTTGCAGCAGCGCGTAGAACGACTCTTCGACCGCCGGGTCGAGATTGGCGGTGGGTTCGTCCAGGAGCAGGATCCGGGGCCGGCTGACCAGGGCCCGCGCGATCAGCACGAGCTGGCGCTGCCCGCCCGAGAGGTCCGAGAAGCTGCGATCGCGCAGATGCGCACACGCGACGGCATCGAGCGCCTCGTCGACCGCCCGACGGGTCTCGCGCCCCAGACGCCCGAAGATCGAACGGGACCCCAGCCGCCCCAGACGTACGACCTCCTCGACGGTGATCGGGAAGGACGGATCGAGATGCTGGGTCTGCGGCATGTACCCGACGCTCTCCCGCGCCTCCTCCGGACGTCGCCCCAGGACCTCGATCGATCCGCGGTCGGGCTCGAGCAGGCCCAAAAGGAGCTTCAACAGCGTGCTCTTGCCCCCACCGTTCGGACCCACCACCGACACGAAATGGCCGGGCTCGATCTCGAGGTCGACGTCCTCGAGCACCGGGCGGCGTCCGTAGGAGAAATCGAGCCCGCGCAGGACGATCGACGCAGTCATCGACGGGCCTCCCCCAGATCCGCGCCGAGCTCTCGGGCGAAGCGGCGCAGCATGCCGGCCACGTCGGGCGAGAGGGGATCGATCGGAACGACTTCGACGTCGAGCACCGAGGCCAGTGTTTCTGCCCGCTGCGGTGAGAACTGCGGCTGCACGAAGACCCGGTCGACGCCCAGGTCCTCCAGCTGTCCCGCCAGTTCCACGAGATGCCGCGCGCCGGGCTCGACCCCGCCCGATTCGACGGCGACCTGACGGAAACCGTAGCGGTCGGCGAAGTGCCCGAAGGCCGGATGGAAGACCGCGATCACACGCGGTGTGACGTCCTGCAGGGAACGCTCGAGCTCCTGGTGCAGCGCGAGGAAGTGGTCACGCAGATCCTGCCGCCGCGAGTCGATGGACTCCGCCCGCGAGGGCTCCGCTTCGGCGAGAGCCGTGGCCACGTTGTCGACGACCGTGAGCATGGCCAGAGGATCGGTCCAGACGTGCGGGTCGGTCTCGTGGTGGTGGCCGTCGTGACCGTGGCCCTCGGCCAGGGATCGGGTGGGGATCCCGGCCGCCGCGTCGACGATGCGTAGATCCGACACCTGCCGACGCACCCGCGGGAGAAAGGTGTTCTCGAAGGGCACACCGATCACGAACAGGGCCCGGGCCCCGCTCAGGGCGACCATCTGACGCGCCGTGGGTTCGTACATGGCCGGCGTGGCACCGGGGCCGACGAGGACTTCGACCTCGCGATCGCCGCCCGCCAGTTCCGACACGACGCCCTGCAGCGGAAGGATCGACACCACGTAGCGCGGCACCTCCGCGCGCGCGGGAACCAGCGGCAGGAGGAGCAGTAGCCCGGCCAGAAAGCCCTTCATCCCTTCGACCTCCGTCGATCCGCGACTCGATGCGGACACCGCCCAAGAGTACGGTCCGGACTCCCACCGCGCTACGGCCCCGACACTCCGTTGTTGCAACAACAGATGTCACTGCATACTTTTTCCGGGCCTGCGCCCACCCCGGCTCCGGGAGACCGACACGACATGACGGCACGCAAGCTGGCCGACGAGATCCGCATGACGAAACCGTTCCGGCTCCCGGAACTCGAGGCCTACCTGAATCTCGCGCGCACCTACGACCAGCTCCACGGCGAGTTCAACGAACTGTTCCGCGAGTACGGTCTCACGCAACAGCAGTACAACGTGCTCCGCATCCTGCGCGGTGCGGGGGAGGAGGGCCTGCCCAGCCTCGAGGTGGCGCACCGCATGGTCACCCGCGTGCCCGACGTCACGCGCCTCGTCGACCGGATGGAGCGCTCCGACCTGGTCACGCGTCAGCGCTGCGACCGGGATCGTCGGGTCGTCCGGATCCGACTCACCGCGAAGGGCCGGGACCTGGCCGATCGCCTCGAAGGGCCCACCGACGCGTTCCACCGCGAGCAGCTCGGGCATCTGAGCGGCGAGGAGCTCGATACGCTCAATCGTCTGCTCGAGAAGATCCGCGCTCGTCCGGACCGGTGACGGGGGGGTTCTCGCCGGCATAGGACGCCGGGTCGGTCGGCCCGTCGTACTCGGGCATCAACCCCGCCACACGTTCGGCCATGTCCCCCGGCTGCGTCGGGCGCGCGATGTGGTACAGCCCGTCGCCCTCGTTGACCAGAGGGCTCGTCACCGCGCCGATGACCAGACCGTCGTAGGGCGCGACCACCGCCTCGTCGGTCTCGCCCATGGGATCGCCGATCACGGCGAGCCGATCTCCTTCACGGACCCATTGCCCCAGTTGGAGACCCTCGCGCAGGATCCCGCTCTCGGGAGCGCGCACCCAACCGCTCTCGCGCGCCTGGACGGGACCGGCGCCCCGCGTACGGGAACGCCGGCGGAGCATCCCGATCGCCTCCATCACGCGCAACACCCCGCGCACACCGGTGCGGATGGCGATCTCGTTGAAGCGGAGCGCCTCGCCGCCCTCGTACAGGAGCACGGGGGTGTTCCGTTCCTGGCACCACTCCCGCAGCGAACCGTCGCGCAGATCGCTGTGCAGCACGAGCGGCGCGCCGAAGGCCAGCGCCAGCTCCCGATTCGCCGCCTCGTCGAGCGTGGTCCGGACCTGGGGCAGGTTGCTGCGCTGGAGAGCCCCGGTGTGCAGATCGATCCCGTAGTCGGCCCGCTCGACGATCTCGTCGAGGAACAGGTACGCCATACGCGCGGCCAGCGAACCCTTGTCCGATCCGGGGAACGACCGGTTGAGATCGCGGCGATCGGGCAGATAGCGGGACCGATTGACGAATCCGAAGACGTTGACCACCGGCACGGCGAGCAGTGTTCCGCGCATGGAGCGCAGACGACTGCTCTTCAGCAGGCGTCGGACGATCTCGACACCATTGAGTTCGTCGCCGTGCACGGCGGCGGACACGAACAGGGTGGGACCGTCGCGATGCCCACGGATCACGTGTACCGGCATGGTGAGCGGTGTGTCGGTGACCAGGCGGCCCACGTCGAGTTCGATCGTCCGCCTCTGCCCGCGAACGACCTCGACCCCTCCGACCTCGAAATCCGGCCTCAACCCTTGCCCTTCGTGCCCGTGCGGTTCGGACGAGCGTTCTTCTCGACGAAGCTCATGATCAGTCCGGCCACGTCCTTGCCCGTGGCCTCCTCGATCCCACGCAGCCCGGGCGACGAGTTCACCTCGAGGACCACGGGGCCGTGATTGCTCCGAAGCATGTCCACACCGCACACGTTCAGTCCCATGATCTTCGCCGCCCGCGTGGCGGTGCTGCGCTCCTCGGGTGTGATCTTCACGAGCGAGGCACTCCCGCCGCGGTGCAGGTTGCTGCGGAAGTCTCCGGCCTTCGCCTGCCGTTTCATGGCGGCGACCACCTTGCCGTCGACGACGAAGCAGCGCAGATCGGCCCCGCCGGCCTCCTTGATGTATTCCTGCACGAGAATGTTGGCGTTGAGCCCGCGAAAGGCCTCGATCACGCTCTCGGCCGCCTTGCGCGTCTCGGCCAGCACCACGCCGATGCCCTGCGTGCCCTCGAGCAGTTTGATCACCACCGGCGCGCCACCGACCATGTCGAGGATCGGCTCGGTGTAGCGCGTCGAATGCGCGAAGCCGGTGACCGGGAGACCGATCCCCCTCCGGGCGAGCAACTGCATGGACCGGAGCTTGTCGCGCGAACGGCCGATGGCCACCGACTCGTTCACCGGGAACGTGCCCATGACCTCGAACTGCCGTAGCACGGCCAGTCCGTAGAAGGTCACCGACGCACCGATGCGCGGGATCACCGCGTCGAAGTGCTCCAGCTCCTCGCCGAGATACCCGATGCGCGGTGCGTGCGACGTGATGTCACAGTAGCACTTCAGCACGTCGATCACGCGCACGTAGTGATCGCGCTGCTCCGCCGCCTCCACGAGTCGACGAGTCGAGTAGAGCTGCGGGGCACGGGAAAGGATCGCGATCTTCATACTTCGTCTTCCTCGGGATCCGCGGGCAGCCCCTGCCGGAACGAAGCAGAGGGATCGACCCAGACTCGATGGCGCATGGCGGTCCGGCCGAGCAACATACGATAGCCCATGGTGGACCGGTCGGTGAGGTTCAACTCGATCGGCCAGACATGATGGCCGAGGTGCAAGCGGGCCCGGATGACGAGCCGGGTCTCCTTGAAGCCGCCCGAGTTCGTGACGTCGCGCTCGCCGAGCACGCGTGCTTCGCACCACACCTCGGACTCGTCGTCGCCCCGCACGGGGTGCACGCCGAAGCGTACCCGCTCGTGGCCCTCCTCCTCGTAGGTCTCGATCGAGAACGCGTGCAACGAAGAGGTCCGGGCTCCGGTGTCGACCTTGCAGTCGATCCGATCGAGACCGAGCCCCGGCAACGCGACGTGTTCACGCCAACCGACGACGATCGGCTCTGCCAACTCGAAACGGCGACGAGCATTCATGGGACTCACAGTGGGTGCACGCGGCGGATGGAGATCCGAGGAGCCTGCGACAATCTCCGGGACGCGTCAATCCGGCGTCGGACCTTCGTCCTCGGCCAGCGCCCGAGCGGCCGCTCGTTTGATGGCCCGCCGAACGAACAGCAGGACCGCGAATCCCGCCACGACGATCACCACCAGGGGAACCCGACCGCCGCCCGGCAGCGGATTGTCGGGCAGGTCTTCGGTGATCCGGTGGTCCACACCCGCGGCCAGGAGGCCGGGGTCGTGGATCCGGCCCGCGCGGACGACGGACTCCGTTCGGCGCAGGGCCGTGGCTTCGCCGATCGGCGAAGCGGGCAACACCACGTAGTCGGCCGCGTCACCGGGCTCGAATCCCGACTCGACACCGAGAACGGCGGCGGCGTCGACGGTGACGGCCCGCAGTGCGTCCCAGGGATCGATCCCCGCCTCGATCCAGGCCTCGACCTCACGCACCAGAGTGAAACCGAGTGCGGTTCCCATCGCTCCTGCACCGCTGCCCGCACGTAAGCGCACGCCGCTGTCATCGAGCGCCCGCAGGGTCTCGTAGGCCTGCTGCCGACGGGCATCGACCTCGGCGAGACGGGTCTGCGGAACGCGGACACGAGCGTAGTCGTCGCGCATGGTGTCGGGCAGGACGCGCGCCAGTAGCGGATCGTCCCGCAGTTCGGGGGTGCTCACCAGTGCGGCCAGTTCCAGGCCCACCGTGAGCTGTGGGGTCCACACCAGCTCGGAGCCGAGTTCGGCCACACGCGCACGTAGGGTGGCGGGCATGGGGCCGTCGGGGAGCCGTACCAGCCAGCGAACCCCTCGCTCGAGTGCGAGTTCGGCGTCGCCCCAGCCACCGACCTCGACCACGACCGGGGCCCCGGACCCGGCGGCAGTGTCGAGGATCGCCGACACGCTCTCCGGCGACAGCCGCTGCGAACGGCTGCGGTCCAGGATCACCTGCACCGGCCGTGTCCCGGTCCGCCGTACCACCGACCGCGCCTGTTCCGGCCCACCGACCGTGCGCACCGACGGGAAGTCGCTCCCCGACCCTCCGGGCGCGACCAGCAGGGGAGCCCCGGCGAGCCAACGCGCACCGTCGTCACCGGTACGATCAGACGTGGCGAACACGTCGAGGACCGCCACGGTCCCGGCGGCGAGCGCCAGCCGTGACGCCGCTGCTACCCCGAGCGAGTCCCGGTGGCCCGGCGACCGCTGCACGTCGCCGTAGACGCGCAGGTCCACCAGGCCGGGCAGCACGTACGCCCCCTCGAGGTCGATCGCCCTTGCGGCGAAGGCCGCTTCCGGCAGATCGTTGCCGTCGGGCATCCCCCGAGCGCGGAGCACGCCGCCGTCGATCCACAGCGACGCCGGCACGATCGACCGCGTTTCGACGTCGACGCAGCGCGCGTCGAGCAGGCGCAGATCCTGGGCGCCGGCCGAGGGGACCACCGCGGTCAGCCCCAGGACGACGAAGGCGGGAATCAGGAGCCGGACCGTGATCACTCGATGAACTCTCGGTTAAGGTTCGATTCCGGGGATGCCACAGATAGGCGACGGCAGCACCATGTGGCAACATGTCGGGTCGACCGCCGCCACGGGCGCGGTCCCCGCGAGCTCCGATTCCGTCCGCCGAGGATCCGAGACGAATGCGCCATCATCGCCTCTCGTGGCCCTGGACGGGTGCCCTCGCGATCGCGTGCGTGTGCCTGCCCGTCGCGTCGAGCGCCCAGCTGGCCGTGAACCTGTCGAACTACGACGCCGAGAACGCGATCGGCTACACCGCCCCCGTCCGCAGCGCGCTGGTCGCCGGACTGGGCAACGGGCTGTTCGCGACCGGGCTCGTACGAACCGAGCAGACCTTCGTGGCCCGGGCCTCGGTCCAGTACCTGCGCATCTCCTTCCGCGACGAGGATCGTGAATTCCGCGCCCGCGGCCCGCTCGGCCTGCCAGCCCAGCTGCCGGCGCAACAGGACGGCTTCGGAGCCAAGACACCGCTGCCCGTGGAGCGCGACGCGCCGTCGATCGTGGGCTCGACCGAATCGGTCGAGATGGTCGTCGACCTCGCGACGACGGAACAGGCCGTGCGCCTGCCCGGGGGCTTCGATCTCGACGGACTGGCGGTGACGGCTCCGCAGCTCACGTTGGGCTACCGCGGCCACGAGGCGGTCGTCCGTTTCTCCGACGTGAACTCGGGCACGGCCGAACTGGGCGACCTGCGGATCTTCGGCCTGGGCCTGCGCAGTGACGTGACCCGGTACCTCGACGAGGACCTGCCGGTCAGGGTCGCCTTCATGGGCGCCTACCAATCCGTGGAGTTCGCCGACGGACTCATGGACGCCACGCTGTGGACCGCGGGTCTGCAGGTCGGTCGCCGATTCGGCCGCGGCGAGGTCTACTCGGCGGTGACCTTCGACACCATCGACTTCGGACTCGACTACGAGGGACCCGACGGCGGTCGCGTCGACGCCAGCGAGACCGAGTCGCGGCCGCGCGTCACGCTGGGTGGCGGGGTCGCCCTGCCGCTGGCGCACTTGAACGCCGAACTCAGCTTCAACGACTTCTTCAGCGTGGCGGTGGGCGTCGCGCTGGGCCTGTGATCCCGTGCCCTTCGCCGGAGCGAACGGAACCATGTCGCGCAAGCCGCTCGTGATCCTCGCCGCCCTGTCGCTGAGCCTGCTGCTCCGCGCGGACTCGTGCACCACCGTCGACCGTTCGATCGACACCGTCGTGAACTTCCCGGTGGTCTTCGACATCGAGGTGGCGGGCAACACCGCACCCACCGACACGGTCGTCGTCACGCAGGACCTGTCGGCCGGGATCCTCGCCGCGCTCGAGGACATCGAAGGCCGGGGCGCCGATCCCGACACGTTGCTGTGGGTGGGGACGGCGGCGCGTTTCGTCCGCAGCGAAGGCTTCGACACCGAGCGTGAACTCCAGATCTGGGCGGGCGAGCCGGGAGCCGAGCAGTTCCTGTTGACCACGAGGCAGGCGATTCCCGACAACCGTGCGGGCCGCCGCGCCATCGTCTTCGCCGGCGGTGGAACGACGTTCCCCGAAGAATTCATGCTCGAACTCCAGGCGCAGGGAGCCGCCGAGCTGAACCGGCTGACCGGTGCGGCCTTCGCCGAGTACGATTCCACCGGCGACATCTCCACCGATCGCGTGCTCTCGGTCAGTGCCCGCTGGCAGAACGAGCGCACCGTGGACGATCCCCCCGACGACTTCACCCTGCAGTTGCGCCTGAATTTCCAGGTCGTCCAGCGACGCGAGACCGAGGTGTACAACCCCTGATCGCGATGTGGTCCCGATCGCCGCCCTGGTCCCCGCGCGCCCGGGCACGTATGATGCGGCAATGATCTGCGTCCCACCGAGAATTCCGCTGTCCCTGTCGATCGCCGTCGTGCTGCTGGCCGCCTCCGCCCCGGCGCCCGGTCAGGAACCCACCGGACGCGCCGAGACCGAGGCCTTCGTCGAACGCCGGCTCTCCTCGCTCACCCGCGACGACGGCTGGTTGTCGCTGGTCGGTCTCTTCGTCCTGAACCGACCGCAGCTCACGCTGGGCAGCGACCCGGAGTCGGATCTCGAATTGCCCGACCGTCATCCCGCTCGCGTGGGAACGCTTCTCGTGGGCGAGGACGGGGTCCGGTTCCGCGCGGCATCCGACGTCGAGGCACGGGTCGACGACCGCGCGATCGACGCGCTGCGTCTGGAATCCGACACCGAGGGCACCCCGACGGTCGTCGAGGTCGGCCCGCTGCTGTTCTACGTGATCGAGCGCAACGATCGTCCCTATCTGCGGGTGAAGGATCGCGAAGCGCCTCTGTTGCGCACCTTCGACGGCATCGAACGCTGGGACTACGATCCTGCCTACCGCGTCGAGGCGCGTTGGCTTCCCCACGCGGAGTCGCACGAACTGTTCGTGCCGGACGTCCTGGGCGGCGGGTCCGGGGTCGAGTGCCGGGGCGTGCTGGAGTTCGAACTGCAGGGCACGACGCTTCGGCTCGAGCCCACCGGCTACGGTGCCGAGAGGTGGTCGTTCATCTACGGAGACGCCACGAACGGGGTCGCGTCGTACGGGGGCGGTCGCTTCCTCTACTTCGACCCGCCGGGTCCCGACGGGCGGACGACCCTCGACTTCAACCAGTCCTACAATCCTCCGTGTGCCTTCACGCCCTACTCCACGTGTCCGCTCCCCCCGCCGGACAACGTTCTCGACGTGGCCGTCCTCGCCGGTGAGAAGACGTGGGACGGATCGCATTGAGCCCGCGCCGGCCCCGGCAGGCCGGCCCGTGGATCGCCCTGCTGCTCGTGCTCGCCGGTTGCCGCGGGGAAACACTCCGGGGCGGGATCGACACTCTCGACCCGGCGGACACGATCGTGGCCATCGGCGTGGTCGACCTGCGGCCCGGCGACGTCGACCCCGCGGTCCTGCCGGCCCTCGTGTCGGCCGCCGAGGACGCCGTCCACTGGACCGACGCACGGGCCTCGGGAACCGGAACGGCGGGAGCACTCGCCGTTCTCGACGGCCGTCCCGCCCTCGACCAGGTCCGGACGCCGCGAGACCCGGCCTCTGCCTGGGAGGACGCCGGTCGCCGCTTCGAGGTCCACGGGATCGCCCCCACCCTGCGCTCCGAACCCGAAGCCAGCCGCGCGCTGGGAGCGGATGTCGCGGTGGTCGGGAACGATCTCGCGTCCTTCGACCCCCCGCCCGACGGAGGGGTCCACGCGCTGCTCGTCGATCCCTTCGCCACCGGCACTCCACCGGGCCCGCCCGCTCCCGGAGCGTCGAGGGTCGAGGGGCTTCGCTGGATCGACACCGATCTCGTCGATCGGATCGACGCTCTGCGCGAGCGCGAAGGCGTCCACGTGCTCTTGTACGGCATCGTGCGCTCGCCCGGCCGCACGCGCGCGGCTCCATTCGGACCGGGCCGGAGCGACGACCCCGTCGCATCGCTCACGGTCCCGGTGCTCTGGTGGGAGCCTCGGACCGACGCGCGCGGCGCGCGCCTCGACACGCCGATCACCGCGCGTGATCCGGTGTCGACGATCCTCGGACGTGAACGCCGTTCCGCCGGGCAACGATGGGCCGTGTGGTTCAACGCCGGCGGGGGCGGCGTCGCCCTCGAGGTCGGTGAACGCGTCCTCGTCCACCGCGGACAGGGGCCCTTCGAACTCCGGGCGGTCGCCGACGGATCTGCCGAGGGCCCCGATCTGGCCGACGACGAGCCCTCCACGGCGACCGCTCTCGCAGATCGATTCGCCGAGATCCTCTTCGGGAGACGTCCTCGCGCGTGGATCGCCCTGCGGGGGAGCGAAGCCGTGGACTTCGTCGACCTCACCGTTCTCACCAGCGCCGCGGTCGAACCCTGGGCCCTCGAGGACATCGACACCGTCCGTGACGACCATCCCCGGATCCTGCGGTGCAACCTGGCCGCCGAGCCGCGGGCCGACGGCGTGGTCGTCGAGCTCGGTTGGCCCCCCGTCCCGGTCGAGGCCCGGATCACCGGCAGCCTGGACCAGGCCTCGTGGCTGGGCCCTCTGGTGCACCTGGGGCAAGAGGCGCGGATCTGGGGACGCTCGACCCTGCGGCTCGAGCCCTGGTCACGGGCGTTCTGGACGGCCAGCAGTGGGACCTGGCCCGAGGCGGCCGACTCGTGGTGGCGCGACGCGCCGGTCGGTCTGCACGCGATCGTGACCGGCGACCGGAACGCTCCGGCACCGGCCACCTGGGCCGACTAGGACGACCTCTCGGGTACGGCCTCCCGCACGTGCGCCGGCACCGGCCGCAGGTCCCAGATCAGACCGAGCTTGCTCATGACCCACAGTCCCCAGTACGTCGGGTCGTACTCGTACCAGAAGAAGCCCATGCGCGCGCTCGACGGATAGTGGTGATGGTTGTTGTGCCATCCCTCGCCGAGCGTGATCAACGCGAACAGCCAGTGATTGCGACTGTCGTCCTTCGTGGCGTAGCGGCGCGTGCCGAACGTGTGGGTGAGCGAGTTGATCGTGTAGGTGGTGTGGTAGAGCAGGAGCGTCGACACGAAGAAGCCCCACACGAGCATCTGCCCGCCGCTGGTGCCGAGCGACGGTGCCATGCGCTCCAACAGCGCCCCCAGGCCGAACATGCCCGCCCCGGCCACGATCCCCGGCAGTACGTGGAAACGGTCGAGGAAGCGCAATTCGGGATAGCGCGCCAACTCCTTCACCTTGTTCATGGCGGTCGGCTTGAACGGACCGCTCAGCACCCAACCCACGTGACTCCACCAGAATCCGTGCCGCACCGGCGAATGGACGTCCTCGGGCTCGTCACTGTACCGGTGGTGGTCCCGATGGTGCGCCGCCCACCACAGCGCACCCTTCTGCACGGCCGTCCCACCCCAGAAGGCCATGATCGCCTGCATGACGCGAGAGGTCTTGAAGGCCCGGTGTGAGAAGTAGCGGTGGTAGAAGCCCGTGATCGCGAACATACGGACGAGCCAGAATCCGAAGGCCACCCAGGCCGCCACCGGGCTGAAGCCGACGACGAAGGCGAGCAGCGGAGTGAGATGCATCAACAGGAACGGCAGGCTGCGCATCCACTGGATGGTCTCGCGCTTCTGGCCGCGGCGGAGCGTCACCCCGAAATGGCGGAACAGGGCGATCGCATTGCGCATGAACTCACCCCGCGTGCGCGCGGGCGTAGGGGGCTCGTGCTTGGGAGCGGTACTCACGGTCGTCATCGATCGGCATCCCCCGAACGAAGTCCTCGGAACAGGCCCGGCGACTCGACACTTCGTCGCCGGACCGGGTACGGATGTGCACCGACACCGCGCCCCGCGATCACGACGGTCGCTCCGCCGGACGCGACACGCTGCGCCGGAAGGCGGCCCGCAACGCGAACCCGAGCGGGATCGGCGCCGTTGCCCCCAGGGCCTCGGCCACCCGCTCGAGCGGCGCGGTCGACGTCCCCGGCAGGGCCCCGAAGGCCGCCGGGCCGAGCGTGCGCAGCGCGATCCACGCCGGCCCCAGGCACAGGGGCACGCCGGCCGGAGCCGGTGAAGGCCACGAACAGCAGGACGGTACCGTACAGGAACTCGCGTGGGCCGACTCCGGTGGCCGTCGACGGAGCGCTCGAGTCCAACGCGGCCGCGACGGCGACCAGGGGCCCGGAATCTCGCAAGCCGTACGGAGAACTTAGAATCTGGGTGTTGGGATGTCCAGATTGTCGATCAGGAACGCGTAGCGGTCGGCCAGCTCTTCGATCACCTTCGCCGTCGGCTTGCCCGCGCCGTGGCCTGCTTTGGTCTCGACCCGGATCACCGTGGGAGCGTCCCCGCGTTGCATCTCCTGCAGCCGGGCCGCGTACTTGAAGCTGTGACCCGGCACGACACGGTCGTCGTGATCGGCAGTGGTGACCATGACCGCCGGGTACTCCCGAGGCTCGAGGTTGTGATACGGCGAGTAGGCGTAGAGGGTCTCGAACTCGTCCGGGTCCTCGCTGCTCCCGTAGTCGCTCACCCACGCCCATCCGATGGTGAAGCGGTGGAAGCGCAGCATGTCCATGACCCCGACCGCGGGCAGAGCCGCGCCCCACAGGTCGGGTCGCTGGTTCACCACCGCGCCGACGAGCAGTCCTCCGTTGCTCCCACCCTGGCACGCCAGCTTCTCCGGTCGCGTGTAGCCCTTCTCGATCAACCACTCGGCCGCGGCCACGAAGTCGTCGAAGACGTCCTGCTTGTCGTGCACGATTCCGGCCCGGTGCCACTCCTCGCCGTACTCGCCGCCGCCGCGCAGATTGGCCATGGCGAACACGCCGCCCATCTCCAACCACACCAGTCGTGACACCGCGAAGCCCGGCGTGAGCGAGACGTTGAAGCCACCGTAGCCGTACAACAGTGTCGGGTTGTCGCCGTCGAGCTCGAGGTCCTTCCGATGGACCAGGAACATCGGCACCCGCGTTCCGTCCTTGCTCCGGTAGAAGACCTGATCGGTGGTGTAGGCGTCGAAGTCGAAGGCGATGTCGGGCTCGCGGAAGAGCTCGCTCTCACCGCTGGCGAAGTCGTAACGGTAGATCACCGTGGGGTGCAGGAACGACGTGAACGAGTAGTAGGTCTCGGTCGCGTCGTAGCGGCCGCCGAAGCCGCTCACGCTGCCCAGCGAGGGCAACGCGACCTCCCCGATCACGGTCCCGTCGAGTTCGTGCAGGACGATCGCGTCGTGGGCGTCGTGCATGGTTTTGGCCACCAACATGCCGGCGGTCAGGCTGGCGCCCTGCAGGACGTCCGCGGTCTGAGCGATCACCGTCGTCCAGTTCTCGCGCGCGGGCTCGCGCGTGTCGATGGCGATCAGCCGTCCCCGCGGTGCGTCGAGGTCGGTGCGGAAGTAGAACACCGGGCCGTCGTTGCCCACGAAGGTGTAGTCGGCGTCGAAGTCCGGCAGCAGTTCGACGACTTCGGAGCCCGCGGCGAATTCACGGTAGAACACACCGTTCTTCTGGCTCGTGCCCTTCCACACCGACAGGATCAGGTACCGGCCGTCCTCGGTGACCTCGGCGCCGAAGCCCCACTCCTTCTGATCGGGACGCTCGTAGACGAGTTCGTCCTCGCCCTGGGCCGTGCCCAACCGGTGGAAGTAGACCTTCTGGTGGTAGTTGGCCTGTTCGTGCTCGTCGCCCGCGGCCGGTTCGTCGTAGCGGCTGTAGTAGAAGCCGCTGGCGTCGGGGGCCCAGCTCGCGCCACTGAACTTGCTCCATTCGACGACGTCGTCGAGGTCTTCGCCGGTGTCGACGTCGCGTACGTACCAGGTGCGCCAGTCGCTCCCGCTCACGCTCAGCGAGTAGGCCATGGACTTGCCGTCGTCGCTGATCTCGAGTCCACCCAGGGCGACGGTCCCGTCCTCGCTCGACGTGTTCGGATCGAGCAGCACGCGCGGCTCGCCTCCGTCGTCCTGCACGTACAACACACTCTGATTCTGCAGACCGTCGTTCTTGAACCAGAAGAGACGGTCGGCCACGCGCCACGGGGTGCCGAAGCGTTCGTGGTTCCAGAGTCCGGTCAAGCGCTCACGCAGCGGCCCGCGGCTCTCGAGCGACTCGAGGTAGTCGAAGGTGACCTCGTTCTGGGCCTCCACCCAGGCCGCGGTCTCGTCGCCGTCCTGGTCCTCGAGCCAGCGGTACGGATCGGCGACCTTCGTACCGTGATAGTCGTCGACGACGTCGACCTTCCGGGTCTCGGGATACTGCATTCCACTTCCAATGGCGGGGTGTCGTGAACACGGCGAGCACCGCGGACCGCGGCCGCGGCCGCGGCCGCGGCGAGGCGGTCGCAGGATGCGGCGCTCGGTTTCGCAGGTCAAGCCGTCCGGCGCTCCACATGGCCGAATCTCCGGCGGCTCCATAGACTTCCCCGCGGACCCGGCATCCACGGTATCCACCGTGACCGTGTTCGCGTCCCCCAGCGAGAGGGCAGACCGTGTTCGTGGACCATCCCTCGATCGAGGTCAGCAACCTGGAGACGATTCCCGGCCGGACGATCGTCGCGCATTTCGGCGTCGTCACCGGCAGCACCGTGCGCGCCAAGAACTTCGGCAAGGATTTCCTGGCGGGTCTGCGGAACATCGTCGGTGGCGAGCTGAAGGAGTACACCGAACTCCTGCAGGAGGCCCGCCACGACGCCGTCATGCGGATGTGCGAACAGGCGCAGCAGGTCGGGGCGAACGCCGTGGTGAACGTCCGCTTCGCCACCAGTGCGGTGGCCTCGGGCGCGGCCGAACTCTACGTGTACGGAACCGCCGTCGAGGTGCGGTAGATCGTGCCGCTCGAATTGGACCTCGCGCTGCGGGTCGGGATCCCGGTCCTGCTCGTGGCGCTGGGATTCTTCTGGGGAAGCTTCGTCGAGCGACGGCACTACGCCTCGATCGAACGGCGTGAGCGGGAGCGACGGCCGATCCCGGTGACCAACGTGCGCGAGCTCGACCGGAATCGCCGCGTGGCGAGATCGCAGCTGGTCAGCGCGAGTGTCGTCGTGTCGGTGGACGCCTTCAAGGCCATGGTCGGCGCGATCCAGATCTTCTTCGGCGGCCGCGTACGGGCCTACGAGTCACTGGTCGACCGTGCGCGTCGCGAGGCGATCCTGCGACTGTTCGACGAGGCGGGCGCGGCGGACACCCTGGTGAACCTGCGGGTGGAGACCTCGATGATCGATCAGAACGAGCCGGGTGCCAATGCGACCAGCATCGAGGCGCTCGCCTACGCCACCGCCGTGGAGTACGAATCGTGAACACACCCTACGTTCCGTCGGACCCCGGTCCGAACCCGAACATCTCCGACGCTCCTCCCTGGCGGATGGTGGCGTTGCTGGCCGGTGGATTCGTGGCGGTCCTGGTGGTGGCGTGGCTGGTCCTGGGATGGATCGGGGGAGCCATCGCGACCCGGATCCCCGACGACGTGGAACGTCGCCTCGGCGAGGTGTTCTCGGTCGAGACGATGCAGGGTCAGGACCCCGTGTCGCTCGCCGCGCGCGATCACCTCCAGGACATCGTCGATGCGATGGCCACGCATCTTCCGGCACGGGGACTGCGCTACCGCGTGGTCGTCGTCGAAGACCCCGCCGTGAACGCGGCCGCGGTACCGGGCGGAGGAATCCTGGTGTTCCGCGGTCTTCTCGACGCCGCCGAGAGCGAGAACGAGATCGCCATGGTGCTCGGACACGAGATCGCCCATCATCACCACCGTGACCACCTGGAGCGCATGGGACGTCAGGTCGTCGTGGGGACCGTGCTCAACGCGATCTTCGGCGGGACGACAGGCCTCGAACAACTGAGTCGGGTGGGCACCGAGGGCTTCGAGCGCAAGATGGGCCGTGACGACGAGCGCGCAGCCGACGCTCTCGCGCTGGAACTCCTGAACGCCACCTACGGACACGTGGGAGGCGCCACCGACTTCTTCGAACGCATGGTCCACCGCGACGGCAGTGCGGCGCTCGCCTGGTTGCGGACCCATCCCATGTCCACGGAACGCACCGAGCGGATCCGGAGTACGGCCCGGGAACACGGCTACCGCTTCGGTCGCCCGGAACCGCTGCCCGACTTCGGCGCGGGAGGCTGACACCCGCCATGGATCCTCGCACACGCATCGCCGGCCACGCCTGGACGCTCTGGCCCTCGATCCGGCAGCGGATCCTGCCCGTGTCCGCACCCGAGTCCGTGCCCTGGAGCACTCCTGCGCACTCGGACATCGGCGAGATCCGGCTGTCGGGCCGCTGGCGTGGCGAACCCAGCACGGTGGCGGTGGTCGTCCTCCACGGTCTCGGCGGCAGCCACCAGCGTCCCTACTGTCTGCGGGCTGCGCAGGCGATCCAGGCCCACGGCTGGAGCTGTCTCCGCCTCGCCCTGAGGGGGGCGGACGGCCGTTCCCGCGACTTCTACCACGCCGGCCTGACCGACGACCTCGACGCGACCCTGGCCTCCCCCGTGCTCAGGGACTACGAACGGATCGTCCTGCTCGGCTACTCCCTCGGCGGCCACATCGCGCTACGCTATGCCTGCGACCGGCCCGACCCCCGCGTGCGCGCGGTGGCAGCGATCTGCTCACCCCTGGACCTCGACCGCACTGCCCACTACCTCGACCACCGCGCATGGCCGCTGTACCGCCACTACGTCCTGCGCGGCCTGTTGACCATGTACCGGCGGATCGCCGAGAAACGCCCCGTACCCACGCCTCCCGAGGAACTGCTGGGCGTGCAGACCCTTCGCGAGTGGGACTCGCTCACCGTGTGCCCGCGCTGGGACTTCGGCAGCCCCGAGGAGTACTACGCCACGCAGAGCGTCGGTCCCCTGCTACGCTATCTGCACGTGCCCTCGTTGCTCGTGGTCAGCCGGCAGGACCCGATGCTCGCGCTCGGCGACATCGAGGTCTCACTCGACGGCGCCAACCCGCTGCTCGAGGTGCGCCGGGTCAGCGCCGGCGGGCACGTCGGATTCCCGCGCCGTCTCGACCTCGGCGAAGACGCTCCGCGCGGGCTGGAACGTCAGGTGCTGCGCTGGATGGAGCGCCGTCTTCGATGAAGGCCCGCGAGCGGATCGTGGAGACGGTCCTCGCGATCCCCCGCGGGCGCGTGGCCAGCTACGGTCAGGTCGCCGCCCTTGCCGGACTTCCCGGCCGCGCCCGGTTGGTGGGACGGGTGCTGTCGTCACTCGGCGCCGACAGCCACGTGCCCTGGCAACGCGTGATCAACGCGGCCGGGCGGATCAGTCTACCCGAAGGCACCGACGCACACGCGTTGCAACGAGCGTTGCTCGAAGAGGAAGGCGTGGACTTCGAGGGCGATCGGGTGCGCGACCGGCGTGCGTGGTGGAACCCCGGGGAGGGGTCTCCCTGAAAGAACGCAACCCGGGGCGTCCCCCGGGTCACGTCGACACCTATCTTGCGGTGGGCCTCTTGTGGTCTGACTTGCCCAGGCCCACGGCGTAGAGGGTACGTGTCTGGCGAAGGAGATGCTGAGCGGTCACGGACCGGGCGCCACCTCCGCCTCACGTTCAATAGTATCGACGACAGACCGTTCCCACTCAAGGGGCAATTTGTGATCCGCGTGCCCCAGGCCGTCCGTTCCGCCCTATCTTGCCATTCCACGCACGGTTGACCCCGCCGCGCGCTTGCCCGAGAGTGCCGGGGTTGCCCACCGGTCGGCCGTCCCGGAGCAAGGCGGCGACCCGGGCCTTCTCCGTCGCAGTCCGACCCTCCAGTCCCTGGTCGTGCGCATGAAAGACGTCCGTGACCTCGGCCCGCATCTCGCGCCCCCGAGCGACCTGAATCCGAACCCGGATCCACTGCTCGACTTCCCCGACCGCGAGTGGGACGAGCTGAGCGAGTCCGACTACCACGAGCTCGGATTCATGGGTGGGCTCGAAGTCCACCAGCAGCTCGACACGGCGACCAAACTCTTCTGCCGGTGCCCGACGGGTCACTACACCGACCACGCCGACGCCGAAGTGTTGCGCCACATGCGACCCACGCTGAGCGAGCTGGGCGAGTACGACGGCACCGCGCTCATGGAGTTCAAGACGCGCAAGGAGATCGTCTACCTGCTCGACCGTCGCAGCGTGTGCACCTACGAGATGGACGACACGCCGCCCTTCGAGGTCGACGACGAGGCGGTGCGGGTCTCTCTCGAGATCGCCGACCTGTTCGATCTCGATCCGGTCGACGAACTGCACGTCATGCGCAAACAGTACCTGGACGGATCGATCCCCACGGGCTTCCAGCGCACGGCGATGATCGGACTGAACGGCCAGGTCCCCTTCCGTGTCCCGGAACTCGGAATCGACCGCTCCCTGCGCATCCGGCAGCTCTCGCTCGAGGAGGACAGCTGCCGCGAGGTCAGCGACATCGGTCATCGCGTCGTCTTCCGGACCGACCGTCTGGGAATGCCGCTGACCGAGGTGGTGACCGAGCCCGAGTTCTACTCGCCGCTGGAATTGCAGGCGGGGGCGCGGCTGGTGGCGAACACCACCCGTGTGTGCTCGCGAACGCGCCGCGGTGGAGGCGCTGCGCGCCAGGACGTGAACGTGTCCGTGGCCGGCGGCCGGCGGATCGAGATCAAGGGCGTGAGCCACCACCGCGGTCTACCCCGACTGGTGCACAACGAGGCCTACCGCCAGCTGAACCTGCTGCGCATCCGCAGCGAACTGCAACGCCGCGGCGTGACCCACGAAGCACTGCTGATCCCCGACGGTGGACTCGCGTGGGACGTCTCACCGATGGCCGTCGAGGCCACGAACGCGCTGCGCAAGAGCGACTTCGCACCCCTGCGCGACGCCGTCGCGGCCGGAGGCATGGTCGCCGCGTTGCGCCTGCCCGAGTTCCGCGGACTCCTCACGCATCGCACCCAGAGCGGGATCATCTTCGCCCAGGAGATGTCCGAGCGGATGCGCGTGATCGCGTGCCTGACCGGCCGCCCGTTCATGATCCACAGCGACATCGAGGGCTACGGCCTGCGCGGCAGCGAATGGCAACAACTGCGCAAGGCCCTGCGCGCGAGCAAGACCGACACCATCGTCCTGGTCTGGGGTCCGCGACAGGACGTCGACACCGCCGTCCGCGAAGCGTTCATCCGGGCCCAGGATGCTCTCGCCGGCGTCCCCGCCGAGACCCGCCAGGCACGGCCCGACGGCACGACCGGTTTCGAACGCATCCTGCCGGGTGCAGACCGTATGTATCCCGACACCGACACTCCACCCATGCCGATTCCGCCGGCGTGGATGGAATCGATCCGTGCCCGTCGCCCCCGCCGGCCGTGGGAGCGCGAGGACGCCCTGCTGGCGCTGGGGCTCGACCGGACCGCCGCCCAACGGCTCGTGGCCTCGCCGTGGATCGGCCTGTTCGAGAGACTCGACGTTCCCGCGGGAGACACAGCCCGTCTCGCCGAACGCGCCATGCAGCACCGGCTGCCACGCCTCGTGCGCGAGGACGGTGTCGAAGCGCTGCCCGGCGCCGACCGGTTGCAGCCGTGGGTCGACGCCATCGGAGCGGGTGACCTGACGGCATCGACCGTCGAGAACGCGCTCGAACGGATCCTGGCCGAGACCTCGCGTCCGGCCGAGGCCGTGCTCGAACGCATGCGCCCGCACCCCGGCGACCAGCGCGCGCTCGATCAGCTCGTGAAGGACGTGGCGCGCGAGGCTCCCTCGCTACGCCGCCGTGACGAGCCCGACGCCGTGCTCCGCTGGGCCATGGGCCGCATCATGCCGACCATGCTCGGTCACGTGGACCCACGCACCATCCGCGATCGGGTCGAGACCGAACTCGACTCCACGATCCGTTCCGGTTCGGTCGAGTGACCCCCGAAGAGGGAGACCCCGAGTGAACGACGATCTCTACAAGGGCTACCGCTCCCCGATGCGCGACGTCATGGAGCGCGAGGGCGTCACGGTCTGGTGCGAGGTCCGCGCCGTCACCGAGCGCGGGGTGTTCGAGGGATTGATCCTTCCGCGCAGCGAGACGAGCGATCCCGAACACCTGGTGATCAAACTCCCCACCGGTTACAACATCGGGTTGCGACACGACCGGATCCGCGCGCTCGAGGCGATCGGTTTCCGCGAGGCGCACTACAAGGTTCCCGAACAGGAATTCCCGGTCGACGCCGCGAAGCCGAACGTGAAGCTCTTCGGGACCGGCGGCACGATCGCGTCGCGTCTGGACTACCGCACCGGAGCCGTCATCCCGGCCTTCACGCCGGGCGAGCTCTACGGTTCGGTCCCCGAGCTGGCCGATGTGTGCAACCTGCAGACCGAGAAGCTCTTCGGGGTGTTCAGCGAGAACATGGGGCCGGAACAGTACGTGGAGCTGGCCGAGAACGTGGGCCAGGCGATCCGCGACGGCTACCACGGCGTGGTGATCGGTCACGGCACCGACACCATGCACCACACCGCCGCGGCGCTCAGCTACATGGTGCAGAATCCGCCGGTGCCGATCGTCATGGTCGGTAGCCAGCGGAGCAGCGATCGCCCGAGCAGTGACGCGGCCCGCAACCTGATCGCCGCGACCACGGCCGCGGCACACGGCGATATCGCCGAGGTCCTGGTGTGCATGTTCGGTCCCACCAGCGATCGCTACAACCTGCTGCACCGCGGGACCCGTGTGCGCAAGATGCACAGCTCCTACCGCAGCACCTTCCGCACGCTCGGCGACATCCCGGTGGCGATGCTCGAGATCGACGAACGGAGGATCACCCCGCTGAAGGACGACATCCGCCCGCGTCGCAAGGACACCGAGGTCGACGTGCACGCGGTCTTCGACGACCAGATCAGCCTGCAGTACTACTACCCGGGCATGAAGGCCGACGTCTTCGACGCGCTGGTCGACGCCGGATACCGCGGCATCGTCATCGCGGGTACCGGCCTGGGCCACGTCAACCGCCAGGTCTATCCGGCGCTCGATCGCGCCCGCGAAGCCGGCGTGCTGGTCTTCATGACCCTGCAGACCCTGTGGGGCTTCGTGCAGATGCACGTGTACGAGACCGGCCGCGAGATCCTGCAGCTCGGTGTGGTGCCGTTGGCGAACATGCTCCCCGAGGCGGCCTACATAAAGCTGGGCTGGGCCCTGGGGATGCACCCTGACGATCCAGGAGCCGTCGAATCGCTCATGCGCACGCCACTGGCCGACGAGATGACTCCGCGCGAACCGCACGACGGGTATCTCGTCTTCCAGGGCGGCGTGCCCGAGATCGAGGGCTTCATGACCGGCAGCTGGAAGTAGGCCGGGCCCGACGTCCGACGTACGAAGGCCCCCGCTCCACTCCGGAGCGGGGGCCTCGTCGTACGCGGAACACGAAGAGCGACTAGAAGCGGCTCTTCAGCGCGCCGAAGCTGCTGTCGTCGTTGCTCACCGGCGAGCAGGCCTCGTTCCGGCCCGGGTTGGTGAGCTGCAGGATCAGGTCGAGCTCGGTGGCGTCGTCTCCGGTCTCCAGGGAGTCCGCACCGCCGATCGTCCACTCGGTCGGATCGAAGGTCGGGTTGGCGCTGTTGGTCAGACGCTGGGCGTAGCCGTCGGTGTACTCCCAGACCTCACCCGAGCCGTCGACACCGATCACGCCGTAGACGTCGATCAGGGTGGCGTCGCTGCCGTCGCCGGTGGCCGGGCCCTCGTACAGGGCGATCACGTCGTCACCGTTGAAGAAGGCGCCGAGGTCGAAGTTGTCGGGATCGAAGCCGTAGGTGTCGAAGAACAGGCCGATCCCGGGCTCGTCGCCGAACTCGTACGAGATCACGTAGGTCTCGCAGGAACCGAGCGTGCCGGACAGCACCGTCGAGGCGCCGCCGCCGAGCTCGGTGCCACCGTTGTTGAAGTTGCCGATGCTGTAGTTCGACAGGTCGACCGGATCCTGACCGGTGTTCGTGAGTTCCACGAACTTCGGCAGACCACCGGGCAGGGTGGCGTCGACGACTTCGCTGATGATCAGGTCGGCCTGGGCCGGCAGGGCGGTGACGGCCACGAGGCCGGCGCCCAGCAAGAGCTTCCGTAGCATTGTGTCTCCTTGGTCCTCCACGGTGCAGAGGCGTTCGGACGGGCGCGAGGACAGCAGGGGGCCGCGCGCACGGGGTTCAGGTCCGACGATCGTCGACGATCGTGGACGCGTGCTTCCAGTGTAACCGACCAGACCCAGGTCCGGGAACGCGTCCTTCTCCGATCTCGGGCAAGATCCGGTGAAGAGGTGAAAGTGGGGCGCAATCACACGCTGCCGTCGACGGTCTTCGGGCTCAGACCGTCGACGCCTCGGCGAGCATCGCCCGCATCTCCTCTTCCATCGCCTTCGCGGTGGCCTCGGGGCCGGTGAGCTTGAAGAACACGAGACCCTGCGGTGCCTCGACGATCGCACCGACCATGCGGTAGCCCTCCATGGCCTTGGTGCGGCCGCCCGTCATGGGACCACCGCCCATGCTCATGTTGTAGGTGCCGTCGACTTCGACGAAGTGGACGTCGAGTCCATTGGCCGTGGTCAGCTTGCTCCGCACCGCCACCGCGCCGGCATCGCCGCCGTCGGGTGCCTCCATCTGCCCGACCCAGCGGCCGATGTTGCTCTCGACGTCGCCGCCCTGATTCGGACCGAAGTAGAACACGTTCAACTCGGCGGGTTCGGTGTCGCCCTCGACCGGTGGATGCGTGTACTGCGCTTTCCGCATGCGGCTCGGTCCGAGGTCCTTCCACGCGTCGGCCGGCGCGAAGCGGATCCCGGCCAGGGTGACGGCACCGCCGGTCGGCTGCGCAGGAGTGTCACCGGGGTTCGCCGGAGCGACCTCCTGGGCCGAGGTCGAGGCATTCGCCTGCTCCCCGGACGACGAGTCTCCGCCGCCACATCCGGCGACGAGAAGAGCGCTGCACACAGCGATGGGCAGGGTTCGTAGCAGATCCATGGGTTCTCCGCGAGGCTCGGGTCGAGACGTCCAGGGGGCAGCGCGGCACTATAACACGCTGCCCCCGGACGGCCACGGCAGAGCCCGCCCTCAGGACGCGCGGCGCCCGACCACGTGGTGGTTCTGGGCCGAGGCCGAGCGGATCGTCGCCACTCCGAGCAAGCGGTCCTCCTGCCGCGACGGCCCTTCGCCCCGTCGGGTCCACGGATAGATCTCGCGCACGACCAGATCCAGCGTCACCGGACACGGCCGGCCGGTGATCGCGTCGACGAACTCGCGCAACGCGTGGCCGAGCTGCGAGGTCCGGAGGACGACGCCCGTTCCCCCTTCGGTCCGCAGGACGTGGCGACCGCTCTCGAGCACGATCCGGCCGTCGAGCGCGATGGATCGGCCCTCGAGCGTGTCGACCCCCGCCTCGGCCCCGAGATCGAGACGGTCGAACGTGCGGAAGCCCACCTCCTGGGCAAGGGGCCCGCGGACCGGCTGCTCGTCCGACGAGGCGAGTCGAGCCACCCGCTCGAGGACCAGATCACGGGCCAGGACCTGTCCTGCGCAGTGCACCCTCTCCACCCGCAGCTCACCGTCGGCCGCCACGGCGTCCACGATCAACGGCGCCGACCGGGCCCGCATCTCGTTCAGCCAGGGCATGACCTCGTCGGCGCCCTCGAAGCACAGGAAATGACCGTCGGCAAGGATCATGTAGGGCCCCGACGCGTAACGGACCCGCCGGATCTCGTGACGCACCAAGCGGGAATGGTCCGGGTCGAGCACCGCCGACCACCAGCTCTGCTCCACCGTCGGCCGTTCGGCGCGGGCGAACATCTGACCCAGGGGCACGGTCTCGTACCGGTCGCCGGTGTGGCGCGCGACGACCACGATGGCCACCGCGACGATCAGCACCGGGATCGCGCGCAGCGCGAAGGCTCCGGCCACGGCCTTGGGCCCCCGCTCCCAGACGGACTGGTGGCGCTGCTCGATGGTGTCGACGTAGCTCGTGTACGGCTCCGACGACGTCGCCACGTGCAGGGGCTCCCCGGGCGGCTCGGGCAAGAGGTCGGCGCCCTCGAGCACCTTCACGTCGCGATCGCGTACGACCTGCGCCACGCGAGTGAGCCGGTCGGCGGTCACCAGCGCGTGCAGGTCCGAATCGAAGTCCATCTCGTGCCAGAGGAAGGCCTGGTTGGGCCCGAGCACGGAGTCGTAGCTCTCCCCGTCGGGCGGGGGCTCCACTTCTTCGAGGTCGAGGGCCTTCTCGATCTGATGGCCCTCCCAGGGGCCCATGTAGTTGTGGAACCGCAGGTGATAGAGCTCACCGTGGGCTTCGATCGTCAGTTCGCGTTGCATGACGTGTCCCCTCCGTCCGGGAAGCGATCCCCGGCCCGGCGAGACACCGGTCACAGCGGTCCGACCCCCCGGAGGCATCTCCGCCATGACCGGAGCGACACGGGGTCGGGATTCGAGTGTGCGCCCGAACGCCCCGTCGGTGACTTCGAAATGTGTGATGTGCCCGGAACGGTGATCAGAAGGCGTGCCCGAAGGACAGGTCCCCCTCGATCGACTCCTCGCCGACGGCCAGATCCGCGCGGATCAGGAGATCCCGGTCCTCGGTGGCGTGCAGGCGCAGCCCCACCCCGACGGTGGGTCGCATGGTGCCCAGCTTGAAGTCGTTGTAGGCGGGCGCGACGTTCGCCAACCCGCCGAAGGCCACCCCGTCGAGCCGCCCGATCAGTGGTCGCCGCCACTCGGCCTGCACGGCGGCCATGCGCCGCTCCAGGAAACGCCCCCGCTGGTATCCCCGCGAATGCGCGCGTCCCCCGACGGCGGCGTAGCGCCAGATCGGAGGGTCTCCGAAGAGAGCGAAGGTGAAGGCCTGCAAGGCCAGGACGTTCCCGCCTCCGAGGTCGTGGTACGAGCGGAAGTCCAGGTGGTAGTTCTGGAACGCGAAGTCGCCGCTCATGTCCTCACTGAAGAACAGTGCGAATCCCTGGGCGTGGACACCACTGCTCGGTGCATAGAGGTTGTCGCGGCCGTCCCACTCCCAGACGATTCCGGCGCCGGCGGCGTTGTCGCAGCAGAGGCCCGGATAGTCCCGTGTGTCGAGCAGGCCACCGTCTTCGGTCTCGAGGTAACGGAAGTCGTTCCACTCGACCCGCCCGCCGACGCGGAAGCCGTCGAACACGCGGTGGAAGAGTTCGACGTACGCGAGCAGGCTCTGGGGGCGGTAGGTCTCTTCGTTCGACTCCGGCGAGTCCGATCCCAGCCCCCAGAACCGCCGCGCGAGGGTCTCGAATTCGACCTTGCTCTTGAGGAACCAGGTGCCCTTGCCGAAGTAGACCGTCGCCACGGCCTCGGCCGATCCGTGGCCGGTCGTGTGCAGACGCCCCTTCACCGTGAACTCGGAATCGACGGAGAGATCGCCCTGAAGTGGTGTACGGAAGGGTCGGATGGCCTCGAGACCGACCCCGAAGTCGTCCTGGGAGGAGTGGTAGGCCTTGGGCACGAGCACGATCCCGGCCCCGTCGAACCGGGGCGGGAAGAAGTCCCACTCGACCGCCCCGGCCGACGTCGGCAGGACGACGAAGAGCAGGGCCAGGACCGGACCTCGGATCACCCGGCGACCTCCGGGTCGTCGGGTCCACCCTCTCCCGGCCGTGTGGGCCACAGGCCCATCGCCTCGGCGAAGCGGTTCAGGTAGTTGAACATGCCGATCACGCAGGCCATCTCCACGATCTGGTCGTCGTCGAAGTGGGCACGAAGCCGCACGATGTCGGGCTCCTCGATGGCCCGTGCCTCGCGCGTCATGCGCTCGGCGAAGCGCAGTGCCTCGCGCTCGCCCTCGCTCACCGGACAGGTCTCGGGGTCTTCGAGGGTCTCGAGCACCTCATCGCGAATTCCGTGCCGTCTTGCCAAGACGGTGTGCGAGGCGAGTCAGTAGCGGCACTCGTTGATCTGCGACACACGGACCGCGAGCATCTCCTTGAAGCCCACGGTGAGGGTACCGTCGGCCGACAGCACCGCTCCGAAGTGCGCGTTGAACGTCTTCATGAGTTCGGGACGTCGGCCCATCACCCGGAACAGGTTGGGCACGTTCCCGCGCTCGTCGTGGAAGTGTTCGAAGATCCGCTGCAGGCGGGGTTCCACCTCACCCCAGCGGAGGCGCTCCAGGTAGGACACGGGCGACTCCAGGGTAACTGGGCGCGTCGCCGCGGTTCAGCGACTCGAGGACGACACGCCCGTCTCTTCGTCGTCCGTCTCGATCCGGGACGACTTCGGGCTCTCGCGCTGCTCGACCGAGCAGCCGTCGGGCGCCATTCAGGTGGCAATGCCGAATCGCGGCAGCACCCAGCGCTGCAGCGCGAACCAGGCGACCAGGAACAGCAGGACGTAGAGGGTATCCATGGGTGTTCACCCATCCTTCGCCGGGGACGTACGATCAACCGTACGTATCCAAGATGGAGCGGTTCCCGATCTCCCACAAGGCGAAGATCCGCGAGAACCCCACCCGGAGGGGGGCGCCGCCCCGGATTCGCGGCCCCGGGGCCGTCGGGGCTAGACTGACGACTTCCTGCAACGACGAGGAGCCGATCATGGACACCGCCTATCTCGTGACCCGCCCACACCTCGGCCACGTCGCGCCCGAGGACCTCGAATTCGGGCAGAAGATGCTCGGGAAGTTCCTGGGCCAGCTCGTGGGCGCGCCCGAGCCGCCCGAGGCGATCTGCCTGTACACCGAGGGCGTGAAGGCGGCGCTGGAGGGCTCGCCGGTGCTGGGCGACCTCGAGCAGTTGGAGGCCGCCGGGGTCCCGATCCTGCTCTGCGGTACGTGCATCGAGCACTACGGTGTGGCCGACCGCGTGCGCGTGGGCGAGGTGGTCGACATGCAACGGATCGCGATCGCCCTGGGCGGGGCCGACAAGGTCGTCACCGTCTGAGCGGCAGCGCCCCGAGGGTCTTCCCCCGGGGCGCTCCGGATCAGCGCTCCAACCGCAGCCCGGCCATGACCGTGGCCCCCGGCATGGGGTAGCCGCGGTCGATCTCGTACTCGGTGTCGGTCAGGTTCTCGCCGCGCACGAAGGCGGTGACGCCGTGGCCCACCGGCACGTGCAGCGAGGCGTCGAGCAGAACGTAGTCCTCCTGCGTGCCACCACCCGCCGGCGACGGCAGCGACGTGTACAGATCCGACACCGCGTGGGCACCCACGGTGAGCCGGAAGCGCTCGTGGCGGTAGGTCGAGGTCAGGTTCAGGTCGTGTGCGGGGGCCAGTAGCTCGGGGTCCTCGGTGTCGAGCCAGGTGTAGCCGAGCCGGAACTCGAGCTGCCGGACGGGAAACCAACGAAGGCCGGTCTCGACGCCGGCGTGGGAGAACTCGCCACTGTTCAGTCGGCGCGGGGGTCCGGCCGCCTGCGGCACCACCTGGACCAGGTTGTCGCCCTCGGCCACGAAGCCCGTCAGCTCCACGCGCAGCCGCCGGCCCAGCAGCCACTGGTCGACGCCCGCCTCGGTGCTCCACATGCTCTCGGGTTCGAGCTCCGCGTTCGCCGGCGGGAACAGGAACAGGTCGAGCAGCGTGGGGTTGCGGAACGAGCGCCCCGCCGAGGCGCGCAGCGTCGTGCTGCCGGTGAGCTGATGGGTGAGCCCGACGTAGGGCAGCCACTGCGTATCGCCCTCCTCGAGATCGAAGCTCTTCACGAAGCGCAGGCCCGCGGTCAGGTCGAAGCGCGCGGGCAGTCCCTGCTCGAGGAAGCCGTAGACGTCGACCTGGTCGAGCGTCTCGTCCACGAGGTCACCGCCGGCACTCGGGTTGCGGGCGTCGCCGCCGTAACGCGCCAGATCCACGCCGAAGGTGGTCACCGTGGTCTCTCGGGCGCGCAGGCTCTGGTGCGCGGACAACCCGGCGTAGAAGTCGTTCGAGTCGAAGCCGTCGGAGAATTCGTGGTCGCCCCAGCTGTAGAAGGCGCGCAGCGTGCCCTCGAGCCGCTCGCTGCGGTTGTGCAGGGCGATCGAGGTGCGACCGCGCAGGTACTCGCGGATCGAGTCGGCCGGCGCAGTGGCGGCGCCCACGGCGTTGGGCTGTTCGTACTCGGCGTCGACCAGGTTCAGGTCGCCCACCAGTCGCCACTGCGCGCCGAGTTCGCGCTCGACCTTGACCGTGCCTCCGAGATTCTCGAAGCCGTCGTCGAAGTCGTCGCGGTGACCGTCGGTACGGTTGAAGGTGAGTCCGGTGAAGACCGAGGTCGGTCCCTCGTTGTACTGCGCCGAAAGGCTGTTCTCGCTCGTCGTCTCCGAGCCGAAGCTCGTCATGGCCGACGTCGACCAACCCTCGCGCCCGCTGCGGCGGGTGACCAGGTTGATCGCCCCGGCCATGGCGTTGCTGCCGTACAGCACCGACGCCGCTCCACGGATCACCTCGACGCGCTCGACGTCCTGGGTCGCGTAGGTGTCCGAGATCGGATGGCCGAAGATCCCCATGAACTGCGGCTGGCCGTCGATCAGCATGAGGATGCGCGTGTTCGGCTGCCCACTGATCCCGCGGATGCTGATGTTGCCGCCCGAGCCCGGCCCGATGCCGAAGCCCGTGGTGGTGCGCTGCTGCAGGAACACGCCTGGCACGGTGCTGGCCACGGTGGGCAGGACGTTGGTCTCGGTGTCGTCCTCGAGGGTCTCGCGACCAACCACGGTCACCGTCGCGCTCACCGACCGCTGCGGGCGGACGATGCGCGAGCCCGTCACCACGACGGTGTCGGGGAGGACGTAGGGATGGTCGGACGTGCCCTCGGTCGATTGCGTTCGGGCCGGACTGGCGGAGAAGGTCGTGAACAGGACAAACAGGAACAGCCAGGGGGCGGCCGTCTTCATCGGGTCCTCCGGTCGTCGGTGCGTTCGAAGATCGAATGGCGGTCGAGGTCGAGCCAGTACTGCAACGAGAGCCGGCGGATCTCGTCGAAGTAGGCGTCGGTGAGGTTGCCGTAGCGCTCGGCGGCGGTGCGGACGTCGGTGCGGATGTCCGCGAGGACTTCGTCGGACAGGGCGAGTTCGAGCGAACGATCGCCCTTGGTGAAGCGGGCGCGCACCTGCGGGCGGCCGCCGTCGACGTTCTCGATCGTCCCGCGGCCCAGACTGGCTCCGGTGGCGACCTGCAGTCCGTCGGCCAGACAGCTCACGGGAGGCTTCGGCCCCGCCCAGGTCGTCACGCGCAGTTCGTCGAGATCGGCGTCGAGCAGCTCCCGCGCGAGGATCCCCATCTTCACGCCGACGATCGAATAGATCCCCAGGTGACGGTGCAGCTCGTTCGTGAGTACCGACGCCCGCCATTCCTCCAGGCCGTGGCGCTCGAGGATCGGGTCGACCACGGGCGCCACGTCGGGCAGGAACTGCTCGGGATCGGTGGGGTAGCGCTCGAGCACGACGTAGGGACGCGGCTGCGGTCCGTGGTCGTCGGAGAAGCGATCGCGGTAGACCGTCCGCGCGAAATCACGATCCCAGTCGGCCAGTGACGCCGTGCGGGCCTGGATCGGGTTGGTGTCCGACCACGACTCGAAGCGCGCGACCAGCGGCTGCAGGGCGACGATCGCGGCCAGGTCGTCGGCCACCGAGTCCGCCTGCTCGAGGGCGTGCGCGCGCAGATCGTCGACGGCGTGCAGAGCGGCGAAGGCCTCGGCCGCGGGTGTGGACTGCGACTCGACGGCGTCGAGCAGGGCGGCGTCGAACAACGCCACGTCACCCGCCGCGGGGGTCACCAGCCGCAGGTCGATGCCCAGGTCGAGGATCGCGTCGGCCGCGGCGCGGTCGCGTTCGAGGTTCCACTGCGCGCCCGGATCGTCGCTGCGCGGGTCGGCGGCCCAGTACACGGAGTGGATCGCATCGACGATCCCCGGATCGGATTCGATCAGGGCCGCGAGGTTGGTCAGCGGACCGAGGCAGAGGATCCTCACCCCGGCGCCGTGCTGGGCGCTGATCCACTTCCGCACGTGGGCCAGGGGGTCGCCGTCGGTGCGGCGGTCGTCGCGGATCGGCAGACCGGCGTCGCGCAGGTTCGCCCGCACGAAATCGCGGAAGGGCGGCGGCGATGCCCCGACGGACCGGCCCGCGACCACCGGAACGTCTCCGCGGCCGAGCCGCTCGATCCACGCCTCGACCACGAACGCACCCTGGGCCGGCCCGAGCACGCCGTCCGAGGTGACGATGCCCGCCACCTGGGGACGGGGCTGGGCCAGCACGACGGCCAGGGCACGCAGGTCGTCGAGACCGGCGTCGGTGTCGATCAACAGTGGCGGTTCGGCGACGTCGTGCGCCGCGACGGGCGTGACGGCGAGGGCGACGAGGACCGCGAGCACGATCGCGGTACGGGAGCGTGGCATGACGGGGCCTCCCGGTGGATATTACGAATTGCGAACTCGTAATACGCTGCACCAGGCGGCCCCGCTCGACCACTGTGGAGATGTGAGAAGACCGACGCGGTGCGGGATCAGAATCGCGCGGGCGGCGCCGGCCGATTGTCGAGGATCGACTCGATCCGCTCGACGACGTCTCCGGTGAGCTTCGGCAGCACCTCGAGCGCGTCGAGGTTCTCGGCCAGCTGATCGGTGCGCGACGCCCCGAGGATCACCGTGCTCACCCGCGGGTTCAGCAGACACCACGCGATGGCCAGCTGGCCGAGCGAGCAGTCGAGATCGGCCGCGATCGGTTCGAGACGGCGCGCCTTCTCGATCTTCGCCTGCCCTTCCTCGTTCTCGAAGAGGCGGCGCAGCCACTCGTAGCCGGGCAGCGTCGGCCGCGATCCCTCGGGAATGCCGTCGCGGTACTTGCCGGTGAGGATCCCGCTCGCCAGCGGCGACCAGATGGTGGTGCCGATCCCCGCGGTCTCGTACAGCGGGCGGTACTCGGCCTCGACGCGCTCACGGTGGAACATGTTGTACTGCGGTTGCTCCATGGTCGGCGCGTGCAGATGGTTCGCGCGTGCCACGCCGACCGCCTCCTGGATCTGCTGCGCGTTCCATTCGCTGGTTCCCCAGTACAGCACCTTTCCCGCGCGGATCAGCTGGTCCATGGTGAACACCGTCTCTTCGATCGGCGTGTCCACGTCGGGACGATGGCAGAAGAACAGGTCGAGGTGGTCGACCTGCAGCCGCCGGAGCGCCTCGTCGCAGGCCTCGCGCACGTGCTTGCGGTGCAACCCGCGCTGGGTCGGGCAATCGCCGCCCCAGAAGACCTTGCTCGACACGACGTAGGTGTCGCGCGGCCAGCCCTCCTTCTTCAGCACCTCGCCCATCAGGCGCTCGCTCTCGCCGGCGGCGTAGGCCTCGGCGTTGTCGAAGAAGTTCACGCCCCGCTCGTAGGCCAGCCGCATGCACGCGGCCGCCTCGTCGAGCTGCATCTGCGTGCCGAAGGTGACCCAGCTGCCGAAGGAGAGAGCGCTCACGGGGAGACCGGAGCGGCCGAGGCGGCGGTAGGGCATGTCCATGGTGGGATCCTCACGGGTCGGGGTCTGTGGGTGGTCGTGATCGTGGTCGTGATCGGACATGCTAGGCGGCACACCGGGGGAATCAAGGGCGGCGGCTTCCGTTCGGTCGCGCGAGCGGGTAGGCTGGATCCCGAACGGACTCCCGCGAAAGGCCCGCCCCGTGATCGCTCACCTGCTCTCGCGCGCTCGCCGTGTCGTCGTCGGTGTCGCCCTGTCGGTGGTGCTGCTGCCGTCGGCCGGCCAAGCCGACCTCACGATCGTCTCCGGCGACTGCGGCGAACTCGACACCGAGCTCCTCGATGCGTCCCCCCACCTCTTCACGACCACCGTCGAGGTCTTCGAGTGCGACTTCGTCGAGGCGGGCATGACCGAGGGCGGGCTCGAGATCTTCACCGACGGCAACGCGGGCGGCAGCTCGATCTACTCCGAGATCCTCGCCCACGATCTCGCCGCGGCCTGCGACGGCGCGACCCTGCTGAAGACCGAGACCGAGATCCTCTACGACGATCCCAACGGCAAGAAGACCGATCTACTGGTCGAGATCGACGGGACGAGGATCGGGGTGAGCGTGACGCGGGCCATCACCTTCCCGCCCGGAACGCCGCTCACCCTGGCGCGCGCCGAGGAGGTCCTCTTCGACAAGCTCGACGACGTCCGCGCGAGCAGCGCCAACGTCAGCGCCACCGACGCCTGGCAGAAGCAGATCCTGGTGGTGGAGGTCCCCGTCGGGAGCGATCGCGATCAGGTGGTGGCCGCCTACGGCAACGCGGATCCCGCGCGGCGGGCCGACACGATCGTGTGGGCCGTCGACACCGACGGCAGCGACGAGTTCCTGTACTTCGGCGACGCGCCCACCTGCGAGTCCACCGCGGCGCCCGCGGCACCCGCTCCCCTCGTGGTGCGTGCCTTCCCGAATCCCTTCAACCCGACGACGACCTTCGCCTTCGAGCTCGAGCGGCCCGCGTCGGTGTCCCTGCGCATCCTCGACGCACGGGGACGGGTGGTCCGCACGCTCGCGGCCGGCCGGGCCCTCGCCGCCGGCGATCATCGGCTCCGCTGGCGCGGCCGCGACGACCACGGAGTCGCCGTGGGCAGCGGCGTCTATCTCCTGCGGCTGACGGCCGGCGACCGCAGCGGATGGCGCCGCGTGGTGCTCGTGGAGTGACGGCGCTCAGGACTGCGCTTCGCGTGCCTTGCGGGCGTCGACGAAGCTCTTGATCGCACCGACGAGGAAGATCACCGACAGCAGCGCCATGATCGCCTGGGAGACGGCGGCCTCGGGGCGCTCGACCTCGCCGCCCTGCGCCACGGAGATCGCTCCGGGAATCCCGCGGGCGCTCCCGATCAGGGCGAGCAGTGCCAGAACCGCCGCGGCGTGACCGGCGTGCTTGATCTTCGACTCGTCGCGCATCACCAACCCGAGCACGACGAAGACCACGCCGAAGAAGGCCGGGATGAGAGCCGTGATGCTCTCCTGACCCGTGGCGAAGTACGCGACCAGACCGAGCAGGACGAAGAGGACGCCGAAGATCGTGGTGAACCGGGACACCGTGGCTCCAGAGAAGGGGGAGGTCGGGGCACCCGCGGTCGCGGGCGGAGCCACAAGCTAGTCGTGGTGCGGGGGGAATCAAGCGCGGGGGCGGCCCCGATCGGAACCGCCCCCGGCGCAGGACCTCTCAGGCCAGCAGCTTGCGCTCGCGGGCCTGCTCGGTGAGTTCGTCGCGGAACTGCGGGGCCGCGATGCTGATCAGTGCCTCGGCCCGCTCCCGCAGGTTCTTGCCGAAGAGGTTCACCGCACCGAATTCGGTCACGACCCAGTGCACGTCGGCCCGACTGGTGACCACGCCCGCCCCCTGCTTCAGGAACGGCTGGATCCGGCTCAGGGTGCCCTTCTTCGCCGTGGCCGGCAGGGCGATGATCGGCATGCCGCCCTTGCTCTTGGCCGCGCCGCGGATGAAGTCGACCTGACCACCGAAGCCCGAGTAGATGTACGGACCCATGGAGTCGGAACACACCTGACCGGTGAGATCGACCTCGATCGCCGAGTTGATGGCCACCATGTTGTCGTGCTGGCTCACGATGAAGGGGTCGTTCACGTACTCGGTCGGATGCGCCTCGATCAACGGGTTGTTGTCGAGGTAGTCGTAGAGAGCGTCGCTGCCGAGCGCGAAGGTGATCACGACCTTGCCCGGATGCAGGGTCTTCTGACTTCCACTCACCACACCACGTTCGATGGCCCGCATGGCGCCGTCACTGAGCATCTCGGTGTGGATCCCGAGGTCGAGCTTTCCCTCGAGCGCCCCGTAGACCGAGTCGGGAATCCCGCCGATGCCCATCTGCAACGTGGCACCCGGCCGGATCAGTGGCACGATGTGACCCGCGATGGCCTTCTCGACGTCGCTGGCATCCTTCGTGTGCAGGTTCGGCAGGGGCGCCTCGTGTTCCACGACCGCATCGACCCGGCTCACGTGCACGAAGGCGTCGCCGAGCACGCGCGGCATGTTCGGGTTGACCTGGACGATGACCTTCTTGGCAGAGGCCGTCGCCGCCTTCGAGGCCAGGACCTCGATCCCCAGGCTCATGAAGCCGTGCTCGTCGGGAGGCGAGACCTGGACCATGGCCACGTCCAGCGGCACGATCCCCTCGCAGAAGAGACGCGGGATCTGGTGCAGGAAGATCGGCATGTAGTCCGCGCGGCCGTCGTTCACGGCGGCGCGATCGGCCGGGCCCACGAACAGCGAATTGTGGCGGAAGTGCCCTTCCATGCCGGGCTGGGACAGCAGGTCCTCGCCCAGCAGGAGCACGTGGTTCAGCTGGACGTTCTGGAGCTCGTCGCGCCGCTCGGCGAGTGCACTCACCAGGGCCGACGGGATCGCCGCGTTCCCCCCGTAGTACACCCGGTCCCCGCTACGAACCATGCCCACGGCTTCGGCCGCACTGGCCAGCTTCGACTTGTAGTCGTCCACCCAGCTCATGTCACTCTCCCAGCAAGCGTTCGATCGGGGTGACGGGCATGTCGAGCGTGTCGCCCACGCGGCGGTGCACCAACTCGCCCTTGTACAGGTACGCGCCCGCGGCCAGGCCGGAGTTCTCGCGCAGCGCGGACTCGGTGCCGTTCTGCGCGATCTCGATCAGGTAGGGCAGGGCCGCGCTGGCCAGAGCGCGCGACGCCGTGCGAGCCACGTTCGAGGTCATGTTCGGAACGCAGTAGTGGATCACTCCGTGCCGTTCGAAGACGGGATCGGCGAGCGTGGTCGGACGGCTGGTCTCGATGCAGCCACCCTGGTCGATCGAGACGTCGACGATCACGCTGCCCTGCTTCATCTCGCGGACCATCTCCTCGCTCACCACGAAGGGAGCGCGCCCACCGGGGATGAGCACCGCGCCGATGATGACGTCGGAAATGGCGGTGAACTTCTCGAGCCGATCACTGCCGGCGACGATGGTCACCACGTGGCCGTTGGTCTCGTCGTGCAGGCGGCGGAGCTTGCCGACGTCGGTGTCGATGACCACGACGTGCGCACCCGCCTGCAGGGCATGGCGGGTGACCGCGTGCCCGACCCGACCCGCGCCCAGCACGAGCACGGTGGGCGGCGCGACACACGGAACGGATCCGAGGAGGATCCCGCGACCACCCTCACCGTTCTGCAGGTAGCGGGCGGCGATCTGCAGGACCATGTGCCCGGCCATCTCGCTGAACGGAACGAGGACCGGAGCCTCCCCCGAGCCGTCCTCGATCAACTCGTAGCCGATGAGTGTGGCCTCGCGGTCGCGCAAGGGGCCGACGGTCTCGGGACCGGCCACGGCCATGTGCTGGAAGCCGCAGACGGTCGCGCCAGGGCGCAACATCGAGGCCTGCTCACGGTCGAGACGACCGACGCAGCACAAGAGATCGCTGCGACGGAGGATCTCTTCTCCGCTGTAGAGGATCTGCGCGCCGGCGTTCTGGTAGTCGGCGTCGCTGAAGTGGGCGTCCTCGCCCACGCCCCTCTCGACCACCACCGTGTGCCCGAGACTCGACAATCGATGGACGGCGAAGGGGGTCAACCCCGCGCGATGTTCCAAGCCGTGCGCTTCGCGCGGAACTCCGACGATCATGGTGCGACCTCCTGGACGACGCATTCGCTGCACAGTGTCGACGAACGCCGTCCATTGTCAGGTCGCGAAAGTGTGAGATCGATCACGGCTTCATGGGGCTCACACTTTTGCCGAGGCGCGAGGCGACCGGATCAACCTCCGGCGCGTTCGAGCACCTCGGCAGCGGCGGTCAGTCCGTCGGGGAACGGCCAGCCCTTGTCGTCGCGACGGTGCAGGGCCCAGCCCCGTGGCGTGCGGCCGTGGTTGGGATCCACCGCCTTCGGATCGAGCCCATGCGACAGCAGATGTTCGACCACCTCGGGCCGCCCGTACCACGCAGCCCAGTGCAGCAGGGATGCCTCGCCGTAGTTGGCCTGGAGGTCGGCGCCGGCTTCGCGCAAGGCAGCGAGGCATCGGAAGCGCGCATTGATCGTGGCCCCCACCACCGCGCGATCGGTCGGCGCCGAATCCTGCAGGTGGCGCCGCAACTCGTCGAGCGCACCGCCCCCGGCCGCGCGGTCCTGGGTGCCCAGCTCCGCCCCGGCTCCGACCAACCGATCCACCTCGCGGGTCGCCGCGAAGGCGATCCCGAGATCGAGGGCGGTTCCACCGTCGACGGCCCCGCCCCGTCGCTCGAGATCCACCCCGCGACGGATCAGCAGGTCGACGATTCCGAGCTCGTACACGCTGACCGCCGTCATCAGGGGCGTCTCTGCCCGCTCGTCGGTCATCGGGTCCCAGTCCGCCGCGGCACCGGCGTCGAGCAGCACCCCGGCCATGGCCGTCTGCTCGCCCCGCGGGCACAGACCGTGGAAGGGGGCGCCTATCAGGTAGACCAGCAGCGGGACCTCGCGCTCCTCCCACGACATGGCGGCGTTCGCGCGCTCGGGGTCGCCGCCCACGGCACGGGCGAGCGCATCGGCGTGGCCGGTCGCGATGGCGTCACGGAGATCGTCGGTGATCATGGGAGCCTCCCGGAACGTCGGAAATCCCGGAGACGATGCGTCCCCGGGCGTGCGATCATACATGTTCTCCGAGGACTTGCATCGTTCGCGTCCCGGCCTCGACCCCCGGGGCGATTCCGAGGCCCCGACCGGGGCGGAAACGGTGCTGGCACGAAGCGGCTCGCAGTTCCCCGGCCTCTCTCCCGGCACGCCCATGAGCACCCCCACCATCGACTCCTTCGACCTGTCCCCCGACCGCGTCCTCGCCCGCAAGTACCGGGTGCTCGAGCAACTCGGTGCCGGCTACGAGGGCGAGGTCTACCGCGTGGCGGAGGTACGGACGGGGATCGAACGCGCAGCCAAGCTGTTCTTCCCGCAGCGCAATCCGGGCCTGAAGACCTCGCGGGACTACGCGAAGAAGCTGCACAAGCTGCGGCACTGCGACATCCTGATCCAGTACCAGACCGAGGAGCAGCTCACGCTGCGCGGCCACACGATCACCGCGCTGATCTCGGAATACGTCGACGGCCCCGTCCTCGACGACTTCCTGAAGACCCGGCCCGGCCGTCGCCTCGCGCCCTTCGAGGCCCTCCACCTGCTGTACGCCCTGGTGGTGGGCATGGAACCGATCCACCAGGCCGGCGAGTACCACGGTGACCTGCACGCCGGTAACATCATCGTCGCGCGCCACGGCCTGGAGTTCGAACTGAAGCTGATCGACTTCTTCCACTGGGACGCGCCGAAGGTCGAGAACCGACGCGCCGACGTGTGCGACGCGATCCGGCTCTTCTACGATGTGCTGGGTGGGCGAAAGACCTACGCGCGGCAATCGGCGGCGGTGAAGGAGATCTGCTGCGGACTCAAGCGCACCTTGATCCTGCGGAAGTTCCCGACCATGGCGCGGCTGCGCAAGCACCTCGAGACCATGCAGTGGTGAGGGCCGTCAGGGCTGCAACAGACGCTCGTACTGACGTCGATAGCGTGCGGCCTCGGCCGAGCGTCCGGTGCGGCGCATGACCTCGTAGCCGTAGTAGGCGGTCCCCGCGCGGACCTCCCGCCTCATCTCCGGAGGCGCCGTCCGCAGATAGGGATCGCTCTCCGGTGGCACGCGCTCGTGCAGTTCCTGGCAGAAGTGCAGCAACGGCTCCCAGGCCAGGACCTCGCGCTGGTGGGAACCCTTGGCCTGGCGCTCGGTCACCGGCGCCATGTACTCCAACACGGTGCGGTCGTCCGTGTTGAGGGGCGCACCGGCGAACTCGTCGCGGATCCGGGTCAGGTTGGCCACGTAGGCGGCCAGGGGAATGTTCGGCAGCCACACGCGTTCGTCCAGATGCCCCTGGTCGACCAGGCGATCGAGGTCGCGCTCGAGGGCCACGACGTCGAGCGGACGCTCGTCGGTGGTCGCGACGAAGGCGTACACCGGAAACACGGGCGAGAAGCTGCGGCGCCACAGGGTGACCTGGGGGAACACCTCGAGCAGCGTGCGCGCCAGAACGTCGAACTCGCGACGCGACGTGTCGAAGGCACCGAACCACTGCACGAAGACTCCGCCGTCGTTCAGCCGGTCCCGCACGGTCTCGAAGTGCTCGAGCGTGTACAGCGCCCCGACGCCCGCCTTGTAGCTGAGGAAGATGTCGGCGGTGATCACGTCGTAGCGATCGCGGCGGGTGCTCAGATGGATCCGGCCGTCCTCGGCCACGACGTCGACGCGCGGATCGTCGAACAGACCCTCGAGCCAGGGCTGGAAGTGCCGACGCGCCGCGGTGACGACGTCGGGATTCACCTCGGTCACCGTGATGCGCTCGTAGGGGAAGTGCATGGCCCCGCTCGCGGTGATCCCCGTCCCCAGACCGATGAAGAACGCACTCCGCGGATCGGGGTGCAGCAGGCCCGGCAACTGCCCCTGCAGCCGCTCGTTGATCGCAGACGCACTCGAACCCAGGTTGTACGAACTGTTGATCCGCAGCCGTAGCTGCTCTTCGTCGTGACGGGTGACGGCGACGGCGGCGTCGGGCCCCTGCCACATCTCGACGATCTCCTCGCCGTGGGCGTCGTCGAAGCCGATCCGCATCTCCTCGAGATCGAGACCGATGGCCAACGCGAGTGCACCCACGGCCCCCACGGCGACGACGACCCGTCGTCCGCGCTGCTCACCGCGCAGCAAGAAGAGCGACACGACGAAGTAGGCTGCGGCGATCGTCCAGATACTCGCCCAGACACCCAGCGTGCCCAGCAACACGAATCCGGCGAGCAGCGAGCCCAGGATCGCCAGGACCGTGTTCACCGCGGCGAGTTCTCCGACCGTGCGTCCGGCGCTGCGCATGCCGGGCTCGCTGACCTTCATCAGGAAGGGGAAGACGGCGCCCATCACGGCCACCGCGGGTCCGAGCGTGATCGCCGTGCCGGCGAAGGTGAGCCCGACGTAGGGCCAGAAGCCCAGGTCGCTGTTCCAGAACTCGAGTCCACCGGCGATCGCCTGGAAGAGCAACGGCGTCACCGCCACCGCGAGTCCCGACACGGCCAACAGGTCGACGAGGGTCGACGTGGCCGACCGCGTGCGTCGGCACAGGCGGTTCGCCAGCGCCGATCCGACGGCCAGCGAAGCCAGGAACACGGTCAGGATGATGGCGAAGGTGTAGACCGAGTTCTGCAGGACCTGCGAGAACATCCGGGTCCACAGCACCTCGAGCCCCAGCGCGGCCAGACCCGAGAAACCCGCCACGAACCAGAGCCGCCGCGGGCTCGTGTCGATCGCCTCACCCGCGGGATCGGAGGACTCCTCGACCTCGGCGGTCCCCGGGACCTCCGACCGCGACCACCACCACGTGATCGCCGCCACCGTGAGGTCGATCGCGATCGCGAAGAGGTACGCCCCGGACAGACCGAGCACACGCGGCAGTAGGAAGCCCGCGGCCAGGGCACCGGTCGCGGCCCCCAGCGTGTTCACCGCGTACAGGAGCGTGGTGCGTCGGCCCAGCTCCGAGCGACGCCGCACCAGGTACTGCGCCATGACCGGCAGCGTGCCGCCCATGAAGAAGGCCGGCGGGAACAGGATGAGCAGGGCGAGGGCGCTCTTCACCACGAGCGCCAGCACCGGCTCGTGCCCCACCGCCTCCAGCAGCGGCGTCTGCACCGCGCGGAAGGCCGCGAACAGTCCGAAGAACAGCAGTGCGCTCGCCCCGACCGCCAGCTCGAGCCCGGCGAAGACCCGCAGTGGTCGCCGGACCGCTCCCACCCGACGACCCCAGACCCAGCCCCCGACGGCGAGTCCGAGGAAGAAGATCGAGAGCGTGACCGCGGTGGCGTGCGCGTTCACGCCGAACAGCCGGGTCAGCTGTTTCAGCCACAGGACCTGGTAGACCAGAGCGGCGGCACCGGAGAGGAAGAACAGGACCAGCAGGGCGGCCAGTCCGCTGCCCGGAGCCGCGCGCGTCGGAGGCGAGGACTCGACGACGTCGTTCATGATGCAATCAGACTATCACCCGCGAAGAGCGGCGACGGCTCCTGAATCGTGAGATCGAGTCCCGAGCCGCGGCTCAAGTCACGGATGCGACCTGCCGATCACCCCCACGCCAGTTCCATCACGAGACTCCGCATCCGAAGCCGCTGGTACCATGCACACGTCGAGACATCGGCCCCTCCGCCGTGCCCCCGTGCTCGCCGCCCTTCTCGCGCTCCTGGTGGCCTCGTCGGCCACCGCCGGCGACGCCCACCACCACGAGACCCTGGACTGCCGCCGCTGCCACGAGCTGGGCCGCTCCACCGTGGACGACCCCACCCCGACCTGTGCCGGTTGCCACGGGCCCGGCTCGAGCCGGCCGTGGGGCTCCGCCGCCTTCCACGGAACCGGCGAGCGCGCCTGCATCGACTGCCACTCCTTCCACGAGCCGGGTCGCGTGACCCTCCCCGGCCGCACCGAGCACGCCGAGCTGTCCCGCCTGGCGCCGGCCGGCAGTCAGGACGGGGCGACGGCCTGCGGTCCCTGCCACGGCGACACCGTCCCGGACCTTTCCCTGCTCACGGCCGCCCACCGGGCGGCCGCGGACTGGTACCACGCGAACATGGAGCTGGTGACGAACCAGACGGTGACCGAGAGCTGCCTGCGCTGCCACGACCACCAGCAGGAACTCCCGGCGGAACTCGCCGACGGATGGGATCCGCCTCGTCCCCACACCCAGGCGAGCCATCCCTACCTGGTCGAGGTCACCGGAGACCGCGGGGGCGGCTTCCGGCTCCGCACGTCGATCGACCCCCGCCTCGAACTGATCGAAGACCGGATCGAGTGCACGACCTGCCACGACATCTTCCGGCACGAGAACGACATGCTGGTCGCGTTCGAGTCGCATGCCGCGCTGTGCACGGGTTGCCACGCACGCAACGCGCCCCGGGGCTCGGATGCGGCGGCCGTTCTCGCGCGCTGAGACCTCAGCGCCGGTGGCACTGGATGCACAGGTCCCGCGCCGGATCGAGCGGCAGGTACCAGTCGAACTCCGCACCGTGCAGCTGGTGGCAGCTCAGACACGTGACCGGCTCCCCGGTACGGGCGTCGATGACCTCGGGACCCACCGGGTGCGTGACGGCATGGGCCTGTTCGTGGCACGGCCGACAGAAGTCCCCGTCGGGTGAGATCAGGTAGTTCGCGTTGTTCGCCCCGTGCGGCACGTGACACTCGAGGCAGTTCATCGAGTCGTGCGTCATGTACGCCGCCTTCGGCTTCTCGCGCTCGGGCTCGTCGAAGTGGCAGTTCGCGCACATGACGCTCGGCTCGGCCGTCAGCAGGGCGTCGACGTTCGACGCATGCGGATTGTGGCACTGGTTGCACGAACCCTCTTCCTCGAGGTTGTGCCGGAAAAGGGCCGTCTCGAATTCCTTCGTGCCGCGGTGGCAGCGCTGGCAGAGATCGGTCGTGCCGGTCACCGCGAAGTCCGTCGACGCCCCCAGATCGTCGTGGCAGGTCTCGCAGCTCCCGCTGGCGAAGGGGGCGTGCTGGTTCGTGCGCAGCAGGCCCTCGCGCCCCGAAGCGTGCGGATCGTGGCAGGTGCTGCAGTCCGCGTCCGCGATGGCCCGGGTCTGGTGCGAGGCGAAGAAGGTGTCGTCGGTCACGTGACACTCGAGGCACGTGGAGTTCACGTCCCGCCGCAGGAGCCCGGCCTGATCGGACCCGTGGACGTCGTGGCACGTCGAGCAGTCACCGTCGGCGATCGGCGCGTGCACGACCTGCGCGTTCTTCCAGCCCGAGACCTGCGAGTGACAGAACGCGCACTCGTCGAGAGGCTCGCCGCGGAGGAGCGAACGGTAGCCCGAGGCGTGCGGCTCGTGGCAGCTCACGCAGTCGCCACGAGCGACCGGGGCGTGGGAGACCTCGAAGTCCGCGGCGTCCTCGTAGTCGGCGTGGCACTCGACGCACAACGAGGACTCCTCGGTCTGCAACAGATCGGCGTGGTTCGACGCGTGCGGATTGTGGCACGCCGAACACTCGCCCATGTCGTACACCGCGTGGACCACGGGTTGCTCGAGTTCGGCCTCGGCCTCGGCGTGGCAGACGTAGCAGATGGCTGGCTCGTCGACCTCGACCACGCTCGCCACCGACGATCCGCCGACGAGCAACAACAGTCCAGCGACCAGGACACCGACCCTCATCACTCGCCCTCCCCCGCGCTCTCGGCCTCCACGTGGCAGGCCGCGCACGAACGGTCCTCGAAGGGTCCGTGCTGGACCTGCAGCATCAATCCTTCCAGGGGCGCCCCGTGGGCGTCGTGGCACTTGCGGCAGTCGATCTGCGATCCCTCCAGACCCAGGTGCAGGCGACGGAAGTCGTCGCCCTCGCCGTCGTGGCAGTCGAGGCACTGCCCCGGCACCGACGACGCGAGCAGCGTCTCGAGTTCGCTCTCGTGGGCCTCGTGGCAGTCCAGGCATCCCCCCTCGGCGGCCGGCATGTGCGCCGCCGGGGCCTCGATCTTCTCACCGATGTCGGCGTGGCAGCTCACACAGAGACGCCCCGGAGGCTCGGGCAGCAGGCCGTCGAGCTTACCGGCGTGCGACAGGTGACAGGCCGTACACTCGCCCTCGGCCACGGGATGGTGCGTGCTCACGGCGTCGTCCATCTGGCCGGCCACGTGGCAGCCACCGCAGAGGTTCGGCTGCGAGTCCACCAACAGTCCATCGAACTTCGTGGCGTGCGGATCGTGGCACAGCGAGCACTCGCCGTCGTCGAAGGGCATGTGCCGCACGGGGAGGACATCCTCGCCGGCCTCGAGCTGCGAGTGGCACTCCTTGCACCCTTCGTCGGGCGATGTACTCAAGAGCGCCGGCCGCGACGACGCGTGGGGGCTGTGGCACTCGGTGCAGTCGCCCGCCTTGACCGGCATGTGCGAGCTGCGCAGCCGCAACCAGTCCTCGACCTCGACGTGGCAGTTGCTGCAGAGGTCCAGACCGTTGGTCACGGTGAGCGACGGATGATCGGCGGCGTGCGCCTCGTGGCAGTCGAGGCACTCCCCGCCCGAGAACGCCATGTGCACGTTCTCGGCCTCCATCTCGGCGGCCTGGTCGGTGTGGCAGTCCAGGCAGAGGTCGTTGCCCTCCGCGCGCACGAGGTGCGAACCGACGTCGCCGTGCGCCGTGTGACACAGCACGCAGTCCTGCACGAAAGGCCGGTGGACCGAGACCTTGGCCACCACCGACGACGGACCGTCGTGGCAATCGGTGCACAAGTCGATGGCCGGACGCGCCAGCAGGTGTCCACGGTCGGCACCGTGCGCATCGTGGCAGTCGGTGCACTCGCCCGCGGTCACGGCCATGTGCGGATCGTCGAGATCTGCGTCGCCGGGATCGTGACACATCATGCACAGCTCGTTGGCCCCGGCGGCCAGCGCGTAGTCTTCGCCCTCCCCGGCGGGCAGATGACAGGTCTCGCAGTCGTTGTCCATCACCGGCATGTGGATCGACTGCGTGAACAGACCCTCGACGTCGCTGGAATGCGGGTCGTGGCACAGACCGCAGTCCTGACCCTCGACGGGGTAACCCGCGTGGGTGTCGGCCAGCTCCGCGCCGGTCTCGTGGCAGTTCGCGCAGAGCGTCTCCGGCGCCGAGGCCAGCAGGGCCTCGTGCTCGCCGCCGTGGGTGACATGACAGGAACTGCAACCGTCCTCGAGGGGGGCATGGACGTGCTCGCGCTCGAAGGCCGAACCGTCGTGGCAGCTGAAACACGCCTGCTCGGGACTCTCACGCAGCAGGCCTGCGTGATCGCTCGCGTGGGGGTCGTGGCAGGACAGGCAGTCGCCACCGGCGACCGGATCGTGCACCACCGGACTCGTCAGGCCGAGCGACTCCTCGTCGTGGCAGTCCGCACACAGTGCCGCGCCGCTGGCCTTCAGCCTGAGTGCCCCGACCATGCCGTGGGGCTTGTGGCACGCGGCGCAGTCCTCGTCCTCGAAGGGTGCATGCAGATGCCGCGCCTCCGTCGCCTCCATCTCGTGGCAGGAGGTGCAGTCCCCGCCGTCGGAGAACCGACGCCCGCGCTCGAACTGCGCGCCGGTTTCCCGGACCGGGACGATCAACGTCACCATCACGACGAGGAACACGAGCGCGTCGCGCCGGTTCCTGCGTCTCCCGCTCTCGCGCGTCATCGATCCACTCCTGCCGTCACGCTGGACACGGGGATGCTCGGCTCGATCAGGACTCGGCCGAGAAGTACTCGCGGATCCGATCGTCGTGCCGCACGATCTCGGACCGTTCCTTCAGCAATCGGAGCTGCTCGTCGAGCCGTTCCTGGAACTGCTTCTGGAACATCGCCTCGCGGATCTGCATCTCGACCTGCTCGAGGGGCAGGACCTCACCCCCGCGGCGACCGTCGAGACGAACGATCATGTAGCGCTCGTTGAAGGGAAGGACACCGGACGTGTCGCCGACCTCCATGTCGCCCACCGCCTCCACGATGTCCGGCGAGAACATCTCGATCGGAGCCCACTTCGCGGTGTCGCTGCCGTGGCCGCCGCCCTGCAGCTCCTCCTTCAGGTACTCGAAGTCCGCACCGTCGAGCAGTCGCCGGTAGGCCTCGTCGGCCTCGTCCTTCGAACCGAGCAGGAGGAAGGACACCTTGACCTCGGTGGAACCCCGGAAACGATCCTGGTTCTCCTCGTAGAACTCTTCGAACTCGTCGCGGCGGAACCGGATCTTCGACACGACGGTCTCGTCGAGGTAGTGGTTGATGAGGGCCTGTTCCATCTCCGCGTCGTAGGCCTCGATCACCTTCGGGTGTTCGAAGTAGCCCTCGCGCTCGGCGTGCGTGCGCAGCAGCAGGCGCTCGATCTGGCGCTCCAGCGACTGTTCGAGGATGGGCTCGAAGCCCCGGTCGCCCATCTCCAGGGCGATGCGTCCGGTTGCGTCGCGGAGTTCACCCTCGGTCATCAGGTGCTCGTCGTCGATCACCAGTGCCGGATCCTCGGAGCCGGTGCGGAACTCGCCCCGGAAGACCAGGTCGCCGTCCTCCCGCATGCGCTCCAGTGCGTTCTCGTGGATCTCGACGGGTGTCTCGGCCCGCAGCTCCGCCACGAAGTGGTCCCAGGCCTCTTCTTGTATGTCCGAGAGGATTGCTCCGCGGATGAACTCGCGGTAGGTCTCCAGTTCGCCCCAGTCCGGATCGGCGCGTTGCTCCACACGGACCACTGCCCAGGCCTGCCGGTAACGGAAGGGCTCGGAGAGTTCACCCACGTCGAGTCCACGCGCGGCGTCGCGCAGGGTGTTCTCGACATCGGCCCAGTGGACGAAGTTGTGCAGGCCGCCCTTCACGGCCTTCGGGTCGAGCGAGCGTTCGCGCCCGAGGGCGTCCATGTCGGCACCGGCCCCGATCGCCACCCGGGCCGCAACGATCTCCTCGCGGGTGCGCAGCGAGATCTGTCGCAGCTGGATCCGGTGGTACATGTCGGCGAAGAACTCCTTGATCTGCTCCTCGCTCACCTCACTCGGTTGCTCGTAGCGGTCGCGCACGAATTCACGGACGGCCACGCGGGTCGCGGCCTCCTCGACCGATTCGACCAGCAGCGGTTCTTCGTGCAGTTGCATGGCGACGGACTCCTGCACGATCAGGGCGTCGTTGACCGCCTTGTCGAGCAACCGCACCAGGAGCTCTTCGCCGGCCATGCTCATGTCGTTGCGTCCGTGCGACTTCATGATCATGGCGTCGATCCGGTCACTGCGGATCTCTTCGCCGTTGACCTCGATCAACACCGCGGAGTCGTCGGCCGGATCGGCGGCGAGCGTGGGCGAGGCGATGACGACCACCACGGCCATCAGCAACGCGCTTCGCATCCACCGGGTCGGGAACATCACTGGTCTCCTTCTCGTTGCATCCACTCGACGACGTCTTCCATGCAGGAGCGGGCGAGTCGCCACATCGAATACTCGCGCCCCGTCCCGAAGAGACCTTCGCCATCGGCGCCGTCACGCTCGACCTCGACCGCGGCGCGCAGTCGCGACCGGCGCGCGTCGATCAGACGCAGCCCGAAGTTCAGGGATGGGGTCGCGGCTTCCTGGCCGCTGGGGGAAACGGCGAAGGTCTCGAGATCCCCGGTCACGATCCAGCACACGCCGAGGCGGTCCCGGAGGATCTCGCGCACTTCGCTGGACACGCCACCTCGGGCCAACCGCTGCTCGTCGAGGAGGATCTCCCGGACGAACCCGGGTTCGACGACCTGCCAGCCGTGCTCGACCAGCTCGGCCATGAGCAGATTGCGGAGGATCTCGGCGGCATATCGCTGGTTCGAATAGTCATCCAGCGGCACCAGGGCGACAAGACCGCAGGTGTGATATGCCTCACGCTCGGAGCCCGACGGGCGCATGGCGGCGATCAGATCGGCAGTGAGCGGGTCGAGGACGTCGCGCATCACGCTTTCGACATTCGACGCGCGGCCACTCGCGAACCACGACTCGGTCTCCTGGACCGACAGACCACGGCTGGTCGCCGTGATCAGCTCGAGCGATTCGAGATCGAGGACCCGCGCCGAGACGTGCACCTCGAACGACAGCTCCGGACGGTAGATGTCCAGCGAGCCGAGAACTGCGTAGCGGGCACCGGTCTCCTCGCGCAGGAGGATGGCATCGTCGCGCCCGATCTCGCCGAGCGCGCGGATCCGATGGCGGCGGAGGACCGGACGCACCTCGTCGTGCCGCACCACGTCGAGGCCGTGGGCCTTCAGACGCGCGTAGACGGCCGGGAGCACGATCTCGAAGGCCTCGTGCTTGCCGGTGAGGTTCGCGAAGGGCAGCACGACGACGCGCTCGCCGGCCGCCCGGGCGGGCGCCGCCGGCAGCAGCAAGGAGGCGAGGAGTGCGAGGACGAGACGACGCATGACTCAGTCGACCAGGTCCTCGATCGCCTCACGGGCAACCGTTCGACTGACCTGGCTCATCGTGTCGCCCCCGGTCCCGAACAGTGAGGCCCAGAATCCCCGCCCGGTCTCGGTGCGGATCGTCGACCAGATCACCGAACCCGTCTCGGTCTCGACGAGGCGCACGTTGAGCGTGGCCACGTTCTCGGTGTTCGCTCCCGAACGGAGCGACGACGACTCGGTGACCGAACCCAGGAACAGGGCCTGGGCGCCGAGCTCACGGCCGATCTGGACGATCTGCTCACGGGTCATCTCGGCCACCCGCAGGCTCCCGACCAACCCCATGGCCGCGCTCACCTCGCCCGGCTCGACCACGTCGAAGACCTCGATCGCCAGCAACTCCGAGACGAAGTAGCGCGACATGCGCGCGGCGGCGCCCCGGTCGTCGGTGAGGTTCTCGAAGGGGATCACCGCCACCCTCTCGACGAAGCCGAAGTTGTAGTTGGGATGGACGAACGTGGTCGGTCGCATCCCACCGCAACCGGCCACGAGCACCAGACCCAGAATCGCGAGGAATCGATATCGCTTCACGTCATTGCCTCTTCCCAGGAGGATCAGAAGGTCATCCGGAGACCCTGCTGCCAACTCAGGGTCTCCCGACCGCCCGGCCCTCCCTGCTCGACCTCGGCGTACCGCACGTACACCGAAGTGCTCCGGTTGATCTCGATCGTTGCGTTCAGACTCCGTCGATCACTGAGGAAGCCGCCGGTCGCATCGTCCAGGATCACCTGTCCGGTGATCACGACGCGCGGTCCGATACGCCAGTTCAGCAGGTAGTCCTGCCGGCGGCTGAAGCGCCGGTCCTCGACCCACGTCAGACCGGCCCGGGCGAAGATGCGCTCGGTGAGTTGGAGGTCGGCGTCCACCGTCCAGGTGCGCCGAACCACGAGTTCCTCGGCGGGATGCGTGGTCGTCTCGCGGTGCGCCCACGATCCGAGCACCCGCAGCGAACCGGTGACCTCGGCATCGACCGATCCGCGGAGGCTCCACAGATCGGAGCTGCGATCGAGCGCCGGGTCGTCGATCTCGCTGACCAGTGCGTCGACCACCAGACCGAGCCCCGGGATCGGACGCAGGTCCGTCGACAGGAAGGCGCTGTCGATGGTGCGTTGCGTGCGATCGCCTTCGAGCGATCGTCGGTGGCTCGCCGACAGCGTGCTCCCCAGCGTGGGCAGGGGGTCGTAGAGCAGCGAGGTCGACACGACGTCGTCGCGCAGGGTCGGGCGGGAGTCGGGGAAGCGCTGCCAGGCCTGTTCCCAGCGGCCGGACCACTGCAGGTCGTCGACCATCTGCCAGCGCGCCCGCGCCGCGTAGTCGTAGCCCTCGCGATCGCCCACGGTGCCCTGGGCGGGCTCGAGCCGGGCCGAAGCGTCCAACGTGACGTCGAGACTTTCGGTCGCGCGCCAGCTCAGCGTGGTGTTGGCCAGATGCGTCGTGGCCTCGCGCGACACCTCGCCGGTCTCCTGCAGGGCCTCGTAGACCTCGATCTCGGTGACGAAGACCACGGGCGCGTCGTTCGTGCCGCCGTTGACGACCTTCAGGTAGCGGGTCGACACCGGCATGAACTCGATCTCGTAGCGCAACAGGGCCGTGTTGAAGGTCTCGATCGGTGTGTCCGTGACCTCGTTCCACTCGATCCCGTCGTCGGACACGTACACGCTCCAGTCGACCGTGGCCGACGAGAAGCGGTCGACGTAGACGTACATCGCCGAGACCGCCTCGCGCTCGAAGCCGAGATCCGTTCCGATGTTCCGGTCGATCGAGCCCGTGCCGATCTCGATGCCGGGCACGGTCGCGGTCCCGGTGTTGCCGTCGGCGAGTCCGGGCACGGGCTGGAGCGTGCCCAGCTCGGGCGACGGGTCGATCGCGAACAGCGACTGGCCGGTCGTCACCTGCTCGAGCAGGACGGTTCCCGTCCGCACCTCGTCGACCCGGTCGCGGTAGGTGAAGAGGTACTGCGTGTCCAGGCGCAGACGTCGCTCGCCGGCCAGTGAGTGCGATCCGAGGAAACGGAACTGATGCGAGTTCTCGCGACTCTCGAGACCGCGGATGAGGTTCTCGGTCCAACGCCGCGTGAATCCGTACTCGATGATCTCGTTCTCGCGGTCGACGTTGAGACGCGCCAGGAAGCGCCGGTCGCGCGTGTCCCGCGCATCGTCGCCGCCGTCCTCCTCGGAGATCTTCTGCCAGTCGTAACGCAGCGTGAGCATGGGCCAGCCGTCGATCGCGCTCCTCCAGTCGGCCACCACGTTCTCGGTGACCAGACGACCCGACGTGGCCGACGAACGGATGCTGCGCCGCAGTGCCGTGACGCTCGAGCGGAACCACTCGGTGCGCCAGGCCAGTTCGGCCGAAGGCTGGATCTCTTCGCGGAAGGCTCCGAACTGCTCGGCGCCTTCGATGTCGAAGTCGAAATAGCGGAACGAGGCCCGCGCGCGCAGCGTCGAGGTGAGATCGCGCGCCAGGTTGATCGAGTACCTCTGTTGCAACGTGTTCCGTTCCTCGCCGTCGACCTCGGCCTGCACGGCACTAACGTCGATCGACCCGTTCACCTCGGCCGGTTGCGCCCACGCGGGCGCGGCGAGCGCCATCACCAGGAGTGCGCACCACGGTACGACGGCGGATCGCCGCCGCCGACTCACGGGATCACCACCGCGACCGGTCGCGGTCCCACGAGGAGCAGACGTGTCTCGCCCGTCCCCGTTGTGTCGACGGTGAACACGGCGTTCTCGTCGGGCAGGGGTACGAGGACCGTGCGCCCCTCGGGGTCGAGGTGCAGCAGACCGGGACGTGCCGGCAACGGAACCCTGTCGACCTCGAGATCCAGGGACGCACGCAGAACCGTGAGTTCGTCACACACCGCGAGAGCCGCGTACAAACGCTTCGCCCTCTCCTGGTAGACCATCCCCCGCACGGGCCCGCAGAGGTCGACGGCGTCGATCGACGCTCCGGTGCCGGCGTCGATCCGCTCCACGGACCGCCCGTTGCGCGCCGCGACCACGATCTGACCGGTGTCGGCGAGGAACTCCAGTTCCCCCGGGGAATCGGAGACGACGAAGCGCGCCACCACTGACGCCTTCTGCGGATCGACGACCTCGATCGTCCGCGAGGTCTCCGACGACACGAAGATCCGGCCCGTGCGCGGATCCTCGACCAGGTCGACGGGCCGGGGCTCGAGGTTGACCCGGGCGATTTCCTGGAACGACGACGACGACACCTGCACGAGGGCGTCGTGACCGCTGGCGAGCGCGAAGACGGACCGTTCGTCGCGGCTCAACAGGAGACGGGTGGGTTCGTCGCCGAAACGCAGGGGCAGCCGTCGGATCCGATCGACGTCGCCGAGGTCCACCGCGACGAGTTCGTCGCGCTCGGCGACCGCGACGTACAGACGGCGCTCGACCGGCGAGTAGACGAGGTCCCGGGGGCGACCGCCCACTCCGAGTTCCTCGTTCGTCTCGCCCGTCCGCCGGTCCACGACGGCGACGGTCCCGGCCCCCTCGAGGGCCACGAAGATGCGCTGTCCCAGCGGGACCCGATCCGGATGACGGCGCCGGACGACGGGGTGCCAGGCCTCGGCATCGGCGGGCACGGCATCGGGGTCGAAGGCCAGATGCACGACCAGACATTCTCCGGCGTCGAGTTCTCGCTCGAGCACGAAGTCCGCCGACTCGCCGGAGAGGTCGACGCGCGTCCAGGCGCCACCGACCCGGATCCGTGCCTCGGCGAATTCGACCTTCAAGGTGTCGAGCGAACCCGGTTCGAACGTGGTCCGCATCCATTCGAGGGATCGGCCCCCATCGCGGTCCGTGTCCAGATCCGGGCGCGTCGGCTCGACACGGACTCGACCGTCGGGGCGGATCACGACGAAGGAGTCGACGACCAGACGTACGCGGGCGGCTGCACGCTCGGGCAACCGCACGTAGGTGGAGAGACTGGCCTGGGCGCCGGGGTCGAAAGCCCGGGAGGCGCGCGGCGCCGGCACGACGAGCAGCAAGATCAGCAGTTGCAGTGCTGCGGAGTGGAGCCCGGCGGATCGCGTCCCGGCCCGGCGCGGTGCCGATCCGGTCAAGGATGTCTCCTCGTGGTCGACACGGGGAGCCCGGGCCGGGCCGGGCTCCCCGTGCGGGTACGAATCGACGACGGGATCAGCGCACGCCGGAGGGGGCGGCGGTGAACACGTCGGCGTCGAACTCGTCCTTCACGTGGCACTTGTTGCAGAGCGAGCGCTGGTTCGGATCGCCGTAGGGATTCGGGATCGCGTAGGCGCCCGACTCCAAGCCGTCCTCACCCAGCACGGTGACGTTGAAGTCCCACCGACCGGCGTCCGGCGACGAGGTCGCGTGCGCGCGGTGGCAGGAGATGCAACTCACCTGGCTGCTGGCCGTCGGGCCCGCCGTGCTCGAGGTGGTGTTGGCCGGGTCCTCGAACGGCACGGCGGCCAAATAGGCCGACGCCTGGGTGCCGCCGGTGATGTCGGCAGTCCCGTTGTACAGATTGTAGTTCTGCGCGATGCCCGCGCCGATGGTCTCGCCCGAGGGGTGGACCAACTGCGTGTTGTTCGCGTGGAAGTCGCCGTGGCAGTTCCCACACCAGGCGCTCATGCCGCCCTTGTAGGCGGTGTGGTTGCTGTTGGTCTCGCCACCACCGAAGATCGCGAGGCCGTCGGCGTCCGGGGCCGGGCTCGAGAAGGTGGCCAGGCCACCCTGGACCTGCTGCCCCGCGGTGTAGAGCAGACGGAACTCGTCGGTGCCGTGCGGATCGTGGCAGCTCGAGCACTCCATCGAGGCCGCCGGGAAGGCACCGCCCGGAGCCGACGTCAGCGTCGCGTCCGGACCGACACCGTAGCTCGGCGCGTTGATGTTGTGGCCCGCGGCGTCACCCGGGATCGGGTTGTCGGCACCGGCGTGACCGTCGTTCAGGTTGTCCTCGGTCAGGAACACGAAGTTCCCGGCACCGTACTCGGTCGGCGGGTTCAGCGGATCGGAGCCGAAGCTGGCGCCGAGACGCGTGGCGTGACAGCCGAGGCAGGTCTCGCTGGGCGTCGCGTCGACGAGCAGCCACGGATTCCCGTTGGGGCTGTCCGGGTCGACCAGGGCACCGTCTTGACTGTTGTGCATCGTGTGGCAGCCGTTGCAGTGAGCAACGCCACCGTCGTGGAAAGCCAGCGCCGGCGTCGCGACGAGCACGAGAACCGACACGAGCGCGAGGGTCTTCATCATGTTGTTCATGCCTCCGAGAGCATGCTTGCTAGGACCGTGAGAAGGTCGAACGAGTTCGACTCGCTCATCGAAGGGGGGAGACCGATCGCGGATCGACCGGCCACACTCCTTCACGGTTCACGCAGGGTTGCACCACTGGCGTCGGAGCCGCGCGCCACACGCTCCTCCTCGTCCTCTTCGTCCTGGCGCGTAGTGCTCGCCTGCACGAGTCGTGTCCTGACGTAGCCGGGAACACGGCAGAGCTGGATCCGGCCTTCCAGCATCTGACCGACCACCACGTGGTCGTCGTCGGACACGGCCAAGAGGCTCGGGTGGTAGAACCATCCGTCGCGGAAGCCCTTCCCACCGAACTCGCCGAGAAACTGGCCATCGGTGGAGTAGCAGACGACTGCGAATCGCATCTTGTCGAGGACCGCCACGATCCCGTGGGACGTGACGTCGACTGCGACGGGAAAGTTCAACTGACCCGGTGTGTTCCCGCGGATGCCCACCGAACGCAGGAGGTCTCCGGACTCGACGTCGAACGCGAGCACGAGGCCCAGGTTCGAGACCGGAATCCAGAGCTCTCCGTCGCGGACGGAGGGCTCGCCGAGCAACAGTTCATCGCGATCGCCGTCGCCGACCGCAGTCGCGACGTCGATCCGGTGGACGCGTCGCCCGTCACGCCCGATCACATGGACGTTCGCATCGCCACCGACGAGGAGCAGTCGGTCCTCTTCGTCGCAGGCGATTCCATGGATCCGGGGCAGGTCCAGCGCGGCGAGTTCGATCGTGTCGAGATACATCCCGTCGAAATCGAACTGCACCAGCCGCTGTCCCTGCCGGGACGTTCCGAGGACGAATACGTGTCCTTCGGAGTCGACGACGACGCCCTGCGGTGAACCGATGTGATCGGCACAGCCGAACTGATAGCGGTAGAGGCCGTCCCGGTCGAAGATCACGATCCGATTCGCACCCGTGTCCCCCACGAAGATCTCACCGTGGCGACGATCGACGTGCAGGGCCATGGGTCGTTGGATCGGATCGTTCATCCCGGGAAGGCGCAGGGACCGCTCCAGCTCCGCGGGCGCGAACAGTGGCAGCGAAGACCCGGAGTCCTGGGCTCCGACCCCACCGACACCCACCACGGCGAGGGTGACGTAGAACGCCACACCTGCCACGGCACGCCCGATGAAGTCTTCTGCACGAATTCCGGTCACTCTGCTGCCTCATTCCACACTCGGCCGATACCCCCGAGCCGGGGTTGGGGAATCGACCCACTGCCTCTTCGAAGCACGAGGACCGTACGCTTGTTCACAGCGTGGCGCCGAGTGCGGCATTGTGACCTCACGAATCCGTGTCGCAAGTTCGGGGAAATAGTACAGTTGCATCATGTGCGGTCGGATCGTGCCCGGGCGTGCCCGAAACCGGTGGATGCCGGTCGATCGAGGCCTCGCCGGCTCAGAGAGTGAGCGCCCGGACCATGACGAGCGCAGCCGCGAGAGCAGAGGTCACCATCATCGTCCAGGAGCGCCGGGCGTCCGCGTCGGGGGCGCCGGCGGCTGCATGGACCCAGAGGATCTGGTCGCGGCCGATGTCGGTCACGGCACGGGAGTCGGCGTAGGAGGCCCGGCGCTCGGCGATCAGACGCAGGCGAACGGTGTCCTCGTCGACCGACACCACGTCGCCGGCGAAGGCCTGGCCTTCGCGCAGGGTCACGCGCACCGCCTGACCCTCGACCAGCGTGTCGAGATCGAGTGCGCCCTCGGGCCCGCCTCCCGCCACGGTGACCGGAAGAGGACCACTGCCCGCGGAACATCCGACGAGCAGGACGACGAGGACGAAGACCCGCGTCCCGCGAACGGGTCCGGACTTCCGACTGTGACGAGTCATGCGAGGAGTCCCCGGGGAGAGGCAAACGCTTGCCCTGAGGCGATCACGCTGCGTATCGTAGCACCACCTCGCAGCAAAGGAATCGGATTCCCATGGACAGTCACCCCCGGTGTCCCTCGTCCTTCCTCCTGCTGTTCTCCGGCGCCCTGCTCGCCCTTCCCGCGGTCGCTCCCGCGGCCGGCGCACCACATCTCGCCCGCGTCTACACACTCGACGGTGAGTTCGTCCACGACGTGGGCGAGATCCAGCTGCACGTCACCAACTTCGGTCTGATCGGATCCCTCCCGGGCAACACCTGCAGCTTCTGCGACGCCCCGTCCGCGATGTGGCCGGCGGACAGCGGCGTCGACCACGTCTACCAGGCCGGTCTGTGGATCGGCGCACTCCTCGACGGCCAACCCCTCGTCACGACGGCCGCCCCCAGCGGCCGTGAACTCCGCGACGACGCGGTCGACCCTCTGGCCACGATCTACGAGGCGACCGAGGGCGAACCCGGCGGCCGCCGCTACCCACACCCCGGCTTCGACGACGACGGTGACGGTCTCGAGGACGAGGATCCCCTGAACGGTCGCGACGACGACCTCGACGGAGCGATCGACGAGGACTTCGCCGCCGTCTCCGACCAGTACTTCCGCGCGTTCCTGACCGACGACGACGACGCGATCCTGGCCAACGAGCCCGACCACACGCCCCTGCACCTGCAGGTGGTCCAGGAGAGCTTCGCCTGGTCCGACGACGACGTGGACGACTTCGTGGGCTTCGAGTTCACGATCACCGCCAGCGACGACTTCCCGGCCGACCGCGTGCTCGAGGACGTCCACCTGGGCTTCTACGTGGATCCCGACATCGGCCCGCGCGGTGTTCCCGGGATCGCGAGCGACGACCTGCCCGACTTCTTCGACGGTCTCGTCCGTGCTCCGAATTCGAGCCTGGTCCCCCTGACGCTCGCCAGCGCCTACGACGCGGACGGCGACGGAGGGGTGTCACCGGGACACGTCGGCGTCCTGTTCTTCGACCGGGAGACGACCGGCTTCCAGGTGTTCCAGGGCAACCTCACCTTCGACCAGGGCGGTGATCCCACGACCGACGCGGAACGCTACGCCCTGCTCTCGGAGAGCGGGTACGACGCCACACCCACGGGGACGACGAACGCCGGCGACTACCGGATCCTGATCTCGACGGGTCCGATCGAGGAGTTCCGGATCGACGACGAGATCCGGCTGCGCCTGGCACTCGTGGTCGGCGCGGGACGGGACGGACTGTTGACGCACGCCGCCCAGGCCTACCTGACGTCGTACGGTCGCTTCTTCGACCGCGACGGCGATCCCGACACCGGAGACGACGGCCGCGAATACCGTGTGGCCTGGATCCCGCCCGGTCAGAATCCCGTGTCCATCCACGACGAGGACGAAGCCGTCGACCCCGTCGTCGCCTCGTGGCGTGGCGCACTTCTTCCGAACGTCCCGAATCCCTTCAACCCGGCCACCGAGATCCGCTTCCGACTGCCCGCCGCGGGGAGCGTGTCGCTGCAGATCCACGATGCCGCCGGTCGTCGTGTCCGCAGTCTCGAGTTGGGATCGATGCCGGCCGGCGAGAGCGCCTGGTCGTGGAACGGGACCGACGACCAGGGCCGCGCCGTGGCGAGTGGGGTGTACCTGGTGCGGCTGGCGACCGACCGCGGCGTCGACTCCCGCCGGATCGTCCTGGCCCGCTGACCATCGGGCGGCGGGCCTCCCTGGGGTGGCGGGCCTCCCTCGCCGGGTTCCCGCCGCCCTCGACTCCTCGCCCCGGCGTCCGGAAGTCCCCCATGGCGCCGGAGTGCTGCGCGGCTCAGCTTTGCGCTACCATCGCGCGACGCGAAGCGAGAGGAGTCCGACCATGAGCCGCGAACACACCTGCCTGCTGGTCGTCGACGTCCAGCCCGACTTCATGCCCGGCGGTGGTCTGGCCGTCGAGGGCGGCGACGAGATCGTCGGGCCGCTCGGCCAGCTCATCGGCGACGGCGAGTTCGGCGTGATCGTCGCCACCCAGGACTGGCATCCGGCCGGCCACGTGTCCTTCGCCAGTTCCCACGAGGGCAAGCAGCCCATGGAGACCCTCGAACTCCACGGGCACGATCAGATCCTGTGGCCCGACCACTGCGTGCAGGGCACCGAGAAGGCACAGCTGCACGCCGGCCTTCCCCTGCAGCACCTCGACGCGATCGTGCGCAAGGGCACCGATCCCACCGTCGACAGCTACAGCGGCTTCCGCGACAACTGGAACGCCGAGGGCGAGCGGCCGGCGACCGGCCTCGCGGGCTACCTCCGCGAGCGCGGCATCCGTGCCCTGGTGGTGGCCGGACTCGCGCGCGACGTCTGCGTGAAGTGGACGATCGAGGACGCCGTCGAGGCCGGCTTCGACGTGGCCTTCCCCTGGGACCTCTCGCGCTCGGTCGATCCCTCGAAGGACGACGACCTGCGCCGGCACTTCGAGGAGCTGGGTGTGGAGGTGACGGAGCGCCAGGCGCTCGTGCGCTGATGGATCCCACCCGCCGCCACCGGATCGAGGGGATCCTGGCCACCGACTTCTACCAGTTGACCGCGGCCCAGGCCTACTGGAAGCAGGGGCTGGCCGGCCGCCGGGCCCAGTTCGACTACTTCTTCCGCAGCTACCCCGACTACGGCGGCCACGCCGCGGGGTACTGCATCGGCGCGGGACTGCAGTGGTTGCTCGAGTGGATGCACGAGTCGTCCTTCGACGACGAAGCGCTCTCCACGCTGCGCGAGCACCGCAACGCGCGCGGCGATCGCATGTTCGACGACGGCTTCCTCGAGTGGCTGCGCGAGCACGGCGACTTCTCGACGACCGAACTCCTGGCCGTTCCCGAAGGGCGCGTGGTGCACGCGAACGTCCCGCTGGTCCTCGCCCGCGGACCGCTCGCGATGCTGCAGGTCCTCGAGACCCCGCTGCTCATGCACCTGAACTACCCGACCCTGGTGGCGACCAAGGCCGCGCGCATCCGCCTCGCCGGCGCCGGCGGGTTGTTCATGGAGTTCGGCGCGCGCCGCGCCCACGACCGCGCGGCCCACGCCGGGGCCCGGGCGGCCCTGATCGGCGGTGCGGACTTCAGCTCGAACACGGGCATCAGCTTCGACCTCGGCCTGCCGCCCAAGGGCACGCACGCCCATGCCCTGGTGCAGGCGCACCTGGCCGACGGCAAGACCGAACTCGATGCCTTCCGTGCCTTCGCCGCCAGTCAACCCGACGACTGCGTCCTGCTGGTCGACACCATCGACACCCTCGACAGCGGCGTACCCAACGCGATCCGCGTGTTCGAGGAACTGCGGCGCGACGGCCACGAACCGGTGGGCGTGCGCCTCGACTCGGGCGACCTCGCCCACCTGGCCGTGCGCGCGGCGAAGATGCTCGACGACGCCGGCTTCGAGAAGGTCGCGATCGTGCTGAGCAACCAGTTGGACGAAGCGGTGATCCAGCAGATCCGCGAACAGATCACCGAGGAGGCACCGGAGCACGGCATGGACGCCGACTCCGTGCTCGGGCGCCTGGCCTACGGCGTGGGCACCGCTCTGATCACCAGCCAGGGCCACCCGGCGCTCGACGGCGTCTACAAGCTCACCGCCCTCGAACGCGACGGCGCGTGGCAGCCGGTGCTGAAGATCTCGGAGTCCCCCGAGAAGATCCCGACACCGGGACCGAAAACCGTGTGGCGCCTGTACGATCCCGACGGTCACGCGATCGTCGACCTGGTCGCCACCGACGACGAGGATCCCCTCGAACACGATCCCCTGCGCCTGCACCACGCCACGAAGGAGGGCGTGCACCGCGACCTGGCGGCGTCGGAGGTCGGCCAGGCCGAACGGCTGCTCGAACGCGTGTTCGCCGACGGTGCATCGACGCTCGGCGACGAATCGATCGAGACCATGCGCCAGCGCCGACACGACGACCTCGAACGTCTGCATGCCGGCGTGCGCCGGATCCTGCATCCGCACCGCTATCACGTGTCGCTCAGTCACCGCATGTGGGAACTGAAGACGCGGCTGGTCGAGAAGATCTCGTCGGGCGCCTAGTCGTTCGCGCCACTCTCCTGCGGCCATCGCCGCAGCAACGGCCTCAGGACGAGGGGCGTGAGCAGGCACGTGAGCGCCGACACGACGACCATTGCGGAGTACAACTCGCTCGACACCACGTCCTCTCCCAGTCGACGGCCCTGGTGCATGACGACCAGCGCGATCTCCGCCCGCGGGATCATGCTGACGCCGACCAGCACCGCCCCGCCGGTGCCCGTGGTCCACAGCGCCGGCAACCCGACGCCCACCAGCTTGCCCACGACCGCCGCGAGCAGCAGCACCGCACCCACCGTGAGTGCTCCACCGAGCGCGGAGGGATCGACGTGGAAGCCGATGTTGATGAAGAAGAACGGCGTGAAGAAGGCGTGCAGGTCGCGGAACGAGGTCTCGGTCCTGACCGCCTCACGGTCGTGACTGAACACCAGCCCCGCGAAGAGCGCGCCGATGGCCAGCGAGAACCCGAGCCAGCCCGCGATCGACGCGATCACGAAGCCCACCCCGGCGACCACGATCATCCGCTCGGAAGAGCCCAGCCGACTCGCTCCGCGTGTGATCCTCCACTCGAGCGTGCGCGAGAAGCAGTAGCAGAACAGCGCGAAGCCCAGGAACTGCGCGACGAACACCCCGAAGGTCGAACCGAGCGCTCCCCAGACCGATCCGCCCCGATCCAGCACGGGCGCGACCGCGAAGAGCAGCGCCATGAGCGCCACGCCCCCGATGTCGTCGAGCTCGGCGACGTCCAGGGTGAGCCGGCCACTGGGCGAATCCAGCGCGTCGCTCTCCTGCCAAATCGCCACCGACACCCCCACGCTCGTGGCGGTCAGTGCCGTCCCGGTGAAGAGCGCGGCCAGCAGGTCCCCGCCCAGGATCCAGTACACCGTCCCGAAGCCGGCGGCGAAGGCCACGAGCATGTTGCCGACCCACAGCACGCTGGCGGTGGGGAGCTTCTCGGCCAGGGCCCGCGGATGGCTGGTGAGGCCGACCTCGAACAACAGCGCGACGATGCCCAGACTGGCGAGCAGGTCGAAGGCCGTCCGGATCTCCGGTCCCATGAACCCCCACTGCGCGTCGGCCGCGCGCAACAGGACCCCGAGCAGGAGATGCCCGACGAGGGCCGGCAGCGAGAAGCGCTGCGCCACGCCCTTCACGACCACGGCCAGGGTCACCGCGAGCCCGATCAGCAGGACCTGCAGAGCCGAGACGTGTTCGCCGCCCATGCGCTTACCTCGATCGAAGCGAACGACCCCGGAGGCTGCGCCCTCCGGGGTCTTCGATCCATCGTGGTCGGCGCGGCCGCGGGGCAGGGGATTCCCCCACCTGCGGACGACTACTCCGCGTCGCCGGTGTACTCCACGCCCTCGGTCCACCACTCCGGCGCCGGCGCACCCTTGGTGAAGTGGTCGATGAAGGCCTTCATCCTGAGCGAGTAGTCGAGCTTGTTCGGGTACTGCTTCAGGTGATGCGGCTCGCCCCGGTACTGCAGCATGACCGCCGGCTTGTCGAGACGTCGCATGGCCATGTACAGCTCGATGCCCTGGGTCCAGGGCACGGCCTCGTCCTCGTCGCCGAACTGGATCAACAGCGGCGTCTCGATCCGGTCGGCGAAGAACACGGGCGAGTTCTCGATGTACAGGTCGCGCCGTTCCCAGAGCGAGGCCCCCAGGCGCGACTGCGACTTCTCGTACTGGAACTGCCGCGACAGTCCGCTGCCCCAGCGGATGCCGCCGTAGGCGCTGACCATGTTGCTCACGGGTGCTCCGGCGACCGCGCAGGCGAAGATGTCGGTCTGCGTGATCACGTGGGCGGCCTGGTAGCCGCTCCACGAGTGGCCGTGCAGGGCGATGCCGTCGGGATCGGCCACGCCCATGTCGACGAGCTCCTGCACGCCCGGCACCAGGCACTTGGTCGCCGCGTAGCCGGGGTTGCCGACGTCGAAGCGGACGTCGGGCAGGAAGACGGCGTAGTCGTCGCCCGCGTAGATCGGAAAACTCGGCCGGTGGTTGATCTGCGGATCGTTGAAGCGGTGCAGGCGCTGGCTGAAGAAGCGGTAGAAGTAGACGAGCACGGGGTAGCGCTCGTCCTCGTCGTAATCGGCCGGCTTGATCAGCACGCCCTGCAGCGGCGTTCCGTCCACGCTCTCCCACTCGACGAGTTCGGCCGAGCCCAGGTCCAGGTCGTCGAGCCGGGGGTTGATCTCGGTGATCCTGCGCGGTCGGTCGAAGTCGGTGTCGGTGACCCAGAAGTCGGGGAACTCGGTGTAGCTCTCCTCGGTGTACACCACCACGTCGGCCTCGTCCGCGCGGCGGAATCCGGAGTAGAACTTGTCGTCCTGCCGCAGTTCGCGCACGCCGGCGGAGTCCATCGCACCCCGCCACACCGACGAGTTCTTGGCGCGCTCGTCGAAGCCGGTGAGCAGGAGCTCGGCGTCGGGGGCGAAGCCCTCCTTGTCGTCGTCGAGGTCGAGCACGCGGTAGATCCGCTGCTCGGCGCGGCCGCGGCCCTCGGTCAGGCAGACGGGCTCGCCACCGTCGGTCGGGAAGCGCCACACGTCGTACTTGTCGTGGATCAGCACGACCGAGTCGTCGTCGGCCCAACCGCCCACGCCGTAGCCCGGCGCGCTGCGCGGGTAGTCGTGGTCCTCGTTCGCGAAGGGAACCCCGAGGTCCTCGCCCAGACGCCGGTGGTCCTCGCGCTCGACGTCGTACAGCCACCACTGACCGTCACCGGTCGGGCGGTAGTAGGCGACGAAGCCGCCCTCGGGCGACAGCGAGACCGTGTCCTGCGTCTTCTCGACCACGAGGGTGCGTTGGCCGGTGTCGAGGTCGACGACGTAGTGGTCGGAGTAGAAGCCGTCCCAGGTCATCAGTTCGAGGTGCGGGACCATGGTCTCGCCGTGGGTCACGTGCGGGTTCTGCACGACGGCCACGTCGGGCATCGTTTCGTCGGCCAGGGACACGAGCGATGCGTCGGCGACGTCGACGACGGCGCGGTGGAGCTGCTCCTGCCGCTCCTCCCAGCTCGCCTTCTCGTGCGTCTTGATGCGCGGATCGTCCCAGTGCCACACGTCGACCTCGCGGTCGTCGCGGATCGCGTCGAGGTCGTAGGGATCGAAGTCCTCGACGGAGTCGCCTTCGCCCTCACCGTCGGCCGCATCCCCGCCCTCGTCGTCGGGATCGGACCCGGACTCGACCGGACGCAGCCCGACGAACAGACGCTCGCCGTCGCGGGTGAACTCGAGGTCGTTCTCGGTGGGATAGCGACGACCTTCCGGGGCCGGGACGCTGGTGACCGGTCCGACGTCGTCGCCGGCTCGCGGGCTCAGCAGTTCGAGGACGACGCCGGTGACGTTCTCGGGGTCGGAGGCGTCACCGCGTAGATAGGCCAGGCGAGCGTCCTCGGGAGCCCACGCCATGGCCGGGTAGGCGGTCTGCGGCGCTGCGTGAACGGTGGCCACACGCAGACCATCGTCGAGTGATCGCAGTTCGAGTCGATCGTCCTCGCCATCGGCCGTGGCGATCGTCAGGGCCAGCCACCGGGAGGTGGGGTCGAAGGCCATCGACACCACGCTCTCGAACTCGAAGCGCTCGAGGTCGGACAGACGGAGGACCGCCACGCGGGTGCCCGCCTCGCGTTTCTCCTCGTCGGCCTGGGTCTCGTCGGCCTCGGCCTCGGTCTCGACGGTCTCGGCGTCCTCGGTGGAATCGGGCTCGTCGGCCTCGAAGTGCAGGGCGAACCAGGCGCCGTCGTCGCTGAAGGCGTAGGCCTTCACCCGCTCGAAGCTCCATTGCTCGCCGTCCTCGGTCCGCAGGAGCACCGCGCCCGGCTCCGGCGGCTCGTCCGCGGTCTCGCGCACCGCAAAGGGAGCGAGTTGCTGCGCGGCGCCCCAGGCGCCGTCGGTGCTCAGGCGTGGCGCCGAGCCGCGCTCGATCCGGTACTCGTCCCCGCCGCGGGTGGCGCGGACGACCACCTCGCCGTCCCCCCGCCCCGGACGCGCCTCGAAGGCGAGCCAGCTGCCGTTCTCGGCCATGGTCGTGCCGTGGACCTTGCGCATCTTCATGAGGTCGGTCCAGGTCATCGGCCGGTCGGCCATCACGCGCGAGGGGGCGAGCAGCAGGAGCAGCAAGACGATCCGAACGGCGATACGGCGCATGACTTCCTCCGAGAACGGGAACGGGAGCGTCGGCGAGAGGATCACCGATCATCGACGACGACCGACACGATGGCAACCGCGGGGCCCGGAAACGACGGTGCGGGCACGGACGAAGCCGTACCCGCACAGGGGGGGACGTCGTGCGGGCCGACATGCCGCCCGCATGGGTGCCCGGAGCCGATCAGTTGCTCTGGGCGTACTTCTTGTGCTCGCGCACCGTGATGCGCTCGGGCTGGCTCTCGGCCACACGTTGCATCTGCGCGCAGTCCCAGCAGACCGGACGACAACGGGCGAGCACCTCGTCCATCTTCTTCGCCGGGTGCTGCTCCCACACGGTCACGTGGCCGTGTTCGTTCAGCAGTCCGGGCTCGTGCACGGCCCAGTCGATGTGGTCGCCGAAGGTCTTGCCGCACAGGGCACACTCGGACCCCGCATAGAAGGAATCGAGCTGACTGCGGACGAAGCACCCGTCCGGCGCGGTGGCGATCTCCTTCAGGCAGGGCTGGTCGCAGTCCTGCCGCTCGGGCCAGCGCGTGCAGCTCTTCAGCCGGCGCTCTTCGTCGCGGCGCAGGGCGTGGGAGATCGCGTGACCGGGGTCGACGACCACGGCCTGCTTCTCTCCCGTCTCGGGGCAACGCACCACCCGCACGTCGGACTCGCGTCGCCATCGGATCGCGATGGCCACGAACCCGGCGACGACGGCGGCGATCGCCAGGACCCAGATCAGAACGGTCATGATCCGCACCCCCTTTCGATCTCCAAGATCCCGATCGACGGACGGAATCGCGAGCGCGATTCGGTGACCTGGCCCGTCGCCGCAATCACAGCTTCAAGTCATTGTCATACAATCCGTTGCGAGCATAATGCACGCGCACCATTCGGCGGCCACTGCCCTCGCCGCCCGTTCCGGACCCAGCCGGCCACCAGGGATCGGAATTCCACACCTCCCTTGACATCACCCGGCATGGACACGAAACTGCCGGATGAATTCCGCGCGCCCCGCTCCGGCGGCACCGCGCGGCGGTCCCGGAATCGGCAACAGCGGCCCGAGGGACCGGGTGGGATGGGACTCACCGTTCGTGATTCGCTGTGAGGAGGTGATCCGTGTCTAGTATCGGTTCTGGATTCGCGGGAGGAGCGGCCCTGTAGGGGAGCGCTCGCGAAGCGACCGGTCAGACGGATCGGTCCCCCTCGCAGGGGATCCCACCGTCTCCGACCCGTATCGAATCCGAGCCCCGGCTCCGAACGAGGGAGCCGGGGCTTCTTCGTGTCCGCGACGGATGACATCACCGTGCCGATGCGCGATCATCACGGGCCGTTTCCTGCGCTCGCCCCCGGCCGGAGGCCCGACCGTGAACCGCACCATCGCCCTGTTCCTGATCGTCCTGCTCGTCTCCCCCGCCCACGCCGCCGACCAGGGGCGCATGATCGACTCCATGGGCGACATCCTGCCGCTGCGCGAACGCCCCGCGGTGGTGAACGAGATCCTCGCCGAGCGGTTCGACACGCTCCTGCCGCGGTTGATGACCGAGAGCGGCCTCGACATGTGGCTGGTGATCGCGCGCGAGTACGCCGACGACCCGGTCTACGCCTCGCTGGTCCCGAAACCGAGCTTCACCGCACGGCGCACCACCATGCTCGTGTTCCACCGGCTCGACGACGGCACCGTCGAACGCCTGACCGTGGCGCGCTATCCGCTGGGCGAACCCTACGAAGAGGCCTGGTCGGGTGGATCGCTCGACGAACAGTGGACGGCCCTCGGCGCGCTGATCGAGGAGAAGGATCCCGACCGCATCGGGATCAACGTATCGCGCGACTGGCCCGTGGCCGACGGCCTCACCCACGGTCTCCACGAACGTCTGCTCGAAGTCCTGCCCCCGGCCCACGTGGATCGGCTGGAGCCGGCCGAGGAACTCGTCGTGCGGTGGCTCGAGACCCGCACCGACCACGAGATCGAACTCTACGCCCACGTCGTCTCGCTCGCGCGCGCGGTGATCGCCGAGGGCTTCTCGTCGGAGGTCATCACGCCGGGTGTGACCACCACCGACGACGTCGCCTGGTACCTGCGTCAGCGCTTCGCCGATCTCGACCTGCCCGTGTGGTTCATGCCCTACGTGAACATCCAGCGCGAAGATCTCGAGTGCGCCGACGACGAGGCCTTCTGCGGTACGAGCGGCGTGATCCACCGCGGCGACGTCCTGCACACCGACGTGGGGATCTGCTACCTGGGTGTGTGCACCGACACCCAGGAGATGGCCTACGTCCTGCGCGTGGGCGAACACGAGGTGCCCGGCTTCCTGCAGGACGCGATGGCCGTGGGCAATCGGTGGCAGGACCAACTGACCGCGAACTTCGAGACCGGCCGCACC